>Ga0209579_10000049_pt1 | contig 262240 bp, 183 predicted proteins | sample Coa_R1_2_FD_187152 | JGI IMG/M metagenome (GOLD analysis project Ga0209579, IMG submission 187152) | Surface soil microbial communities from Centralia Pennsylvania, which are recovering from an underground coalmine fire - Coalmine... | ecosystem: Environmental > Terrestrial > Soil >... | reverse complement strand
AACTGCCCCCTTCCCCTGCAACCCCATCCCCAAAATCAACCCAACCCAAACGGCGAGGGTACAACTTTGAAACCGGACATTCCACTTGCTACAAAAACCGGACTTTTTAACTTGCTACCGACAGTGTGCCGCCCGCCGACCGGAGAGTGCGCCAACCTGATATCTGCGGCATGTTGTACACAACGACAATTTGCCGAGGACGTCGTGGTAGAATTCCCGCTGCTCTTCCCCTAGCGGTCGCTTCGGCCCGAGATCCACACCCACTATTTTTGATCTGGAAGGAGACTCCGCATGAACCCTCGTCACCCCTTTTCCATTCGCCTCGCACTTTCTGTTCTGCTCGTCACAGTTCTCGCAGGAACGACTCTTGCCGCTGCGCAACAAGAAAACCTGCTGTATTCCTTCCAGGGACCGAGTGCGTCAAGTGGGGAGGACGGTGCGAATCCGTTCGGCGATCTGATCGCCGACGATCACGGCAATCTCTACGGCACAACCTACGGCGGCGGAATTTGCTTGCTCGTTCATCACATTGCTTATCCGTGTGGCACTGTTTTCCAGCTCTCGCCGCCAGCCACAGCGGGCGGCCTGTGGACTGAGACCGTTCTCTATGAGTTTGGTACCAGCCCGTTGGACGGTTCAGACCCTGCTGGAACCTTGGTTCGCGACAGCCAAGGCAACCTCTACGGAACGACGCGCTACAGCGGACAAGATGGCGTTAGTGGACAAGGATGTGGAACGTTTTTCAAGCTGTCACCTCCGACGAAGAAGGGAGGGCAGTGGACGGAAACGATTCTCTACAACTTTCAGGGAAATGACAGCGACGGTTGTGGTCCGATCGGCACTCTGGTCGCGGACAGCAAGGGCAACATTTTCGGCGTGACCACGGCGGGTGGCGGCACGGGCAAGACGGACGACACAGGCGGAGTCTTCGAGATGTCGCCTCCGGCAACCGAGGGCGGTTCATGGACTGAAAGTTTCACGCGCCCCACCGGACCAGGCTATTTCCCGAACGGAGGCTTGGCGATCGATTCACACGGCAAACTCTTTGGCGTGATGAATGCTGGCGGCGCGGGATCGGCAGGAACGGTTTACGAAATTGTTCCTCCTTCCACTCCCGGTGGCGCCTGGATCACGTCTACGCTGTACGAATTCAAAGGCAGCACGGATGGTAGTTCTCCTGCCGCGACTCTCCGGCTGGACGGCGCGGGCCGCATCTACGGCACCACTTTCTCTGGCGGAGCCGCCAACTTCGGCACGGTTTTCCGCTTGGCTCCTCCGACGAACGGCAGTTCGTGGAGCAAAGCCACACTTTATTCGTTTCAAGGCGGCAGTGACGGCCGCAATCCGCAGGCTCGGATGGTATTCGATGCCGTCGGTCATCTATATGGAACGACGGTCTACGGAGGCGGTGCCGCCGCTTGTTCCTCGTTCGGTGGCTGCGGCACGATTTTTCGCCTGTCTCAACAAGGTCACGCATGGTCCGAACAGACGGTGTACCGCTTCCAGGGCCCTTCCGCGGACGGATCTTATCCATCTGGATTGCAGTTTCACGACGGCGCGATTTACGGCACAACGCTGAATGGTGGAACCGTCTCGCCCTATTTCTTCGGAAGCATCTTCAAACTCGGCGTGAAGTAGTCAGAGCTTGATGGCCGAGTTCGATGGCCGAGCTCGATGACCGAGCTTAATGACCGAGCTTAATGACAACGCACTCGCGGAGCTGTGGATACGCCTGTGGAGCCCCGGACGCCTTCGTCCGGGGTTGCGCGAAGCGCAATGTGGAATACCGCAAGCCTCTCCGAAGGCTAGTCATGTCCACCCCGTTCTTTAATCAGGTCCATCGCCGGTTGACTGATCCATGTGTGACCCGGCGACCCCGGCCCGTGAAACTGCTCGCCCCACGCCAGCGGCGTGACATCACGATACTCGTGCATGGATTCGTCAGGGACGAATCGCAGTCGCTTCCGCAACGACGCCCGGGCATTCGGGTCGGCGCCATGATCAAGCAGCAGTCGCGCAAACGCGGCGTCCTGCTGACGTCGACACAAATACGCCTGAGACACGACACATCCGAACAGCGGCGTGTGTCCGCCAAAACCGTCAGCGTCGATCTCCGCCTTGGCATTCACATCCGCGCCGTGGTCGATGAGCCAGCGCGCGATTTCCAGTTCATCGAAATCCACGCACATGTGTAGCAGCGTCGTACCCGCCAAAGGAGTGCCGTGCAGCGCCAGCGAATGATCCGCATGGCACCCGAGTTCGGGGGGATAGATTTCTTCGTGCGAGAACGTTCGACTCACCATTCGCGGATCGCGATGTAGATGTGCTTCGAGCAGATCGATGCGGCCGCGATGCATCGCCATGGGTGGCGTATCGGGAAGAGAGACTCCACGGCCGGCCGCAATTTCCAGGCAGCGATGCTTTGATTCGGGGCCGCGACAATACGTTTCAAGCAACAATGCAACTGGCGCAAGGCGGTTTCCATGTTCATCGGCAAAGTCAGCGCCGAGTTCGAGCAGGAATGTCAACCCAGCATCGTTGAGTGTTTCGCAAGTCCAGATCACACCTCGCTGCGTCGGACGCGCCCCCATGGCGTGCAGCTGGCGTGCGGTTTCGATCTGGCCCTGAAGGCATGCACGCTCGAATGCATGTTGCACATCGTCGGCGCCGAGGCTCCGCAGCATCTCGATAATCCCATTCTGCCCGAGGTTGGCCGCATACGACATCGGCGGGCCCCAGTTGCTGTGTGGCAATCCGCTCGCGGATTCCCGCAGCAGTTCCGGATTCTTCAACACCAACTGGCGTACCTTCTCCACGTCGCCCCGCCAGATTGCATCGATCATGTGGCAGGCCGTGACCAGTCGAGGCCAACTGGGCAAGCCGTAGCTGCGCGCCAATACCAGTTGCGCGTCTGCGAGCTTGGCCGCGGTCGGCTCGATCGGCCGCGGATGATTTTCTCGAAATTCATGCAGGGCCGCGGGATCCCGCTGGCGAATCAACCGCAGGAAATCTTTTGCCCGGTGCCGGAGTTGCTCAAGGTTGGGGCGGACAGGGAGCTGGCGATCGTGAAACTGTTTGGACATTGACGGACCTCCTTCGTGGTCAAGCCCGGGGTCCGCTGCGCGGGCGAAAAGGAGGTTCGTAAGAACCTTGAGTTTTAGAAATCATCAGGTGGACTCAGTCCTCTCCGCGGACGGGCGGCGTCCTGTACGCCGCCGCCAGTATACCGCGTGGGTCGGGACTTGCGCTGGGTGCTCCGGTACCAGTCCGGCCTCAGACCGCAGGCATCAGCGCTTGGCCCCCGCGCGCCATGCCTGCTCCAGACCTCAGGCGGTCAGGCGTCAGGCCGGCACCAGGGTGAAAGTCATTCGCATGCGCCTCCACAGACCCCTGTCATCCTGAAACGGAGCACGAGGGCGAGCGAAGCGAACCGTCGTGCTCCGTTGAATGACCCCTCTACCGCCATTGCGCACGCCGCTGCATGAGGGCATTTCCACGGTGCTGCCGAGGGAGCAAATACGCGCCCGATACCCGGGCATCGGACCATCGACCTCAGCCGTCAGACCTCAGACGTCGGGCGGGAACCTCAACACTACTCCGAGCCCCAAGGTCCAAGGTCCGAAGTCTGAGGTCCAATCTCCCCCACCCCACAACTTCCCCCGGCGGGTGTAAAATAGCAGCTAATCGGTCCCTTCCGCCCCTTCGTAGTTCGTCATTGTTGAGGTGCAGTCTATGAGTAGCTCCCCCGGCCGGCCCTTGATTCCGCCATACCATTGCCATGATTGCGGCAGCGAGACCGGATTCCGCTCGCGGCGCCGTACATTTACGGAACGTTATCTGCTTCCACTGTTACTCTTGCAGCCCGTCCGCTGCGGAGAATGCTTTCGGCGCGACTACCGGTTGATTTTTACCCAGGTGCGCGACCGGCTTTCCGACACTTCCCGGATCATGCCGGGCAAGCCGCCGGCAACGTCCAATCGCAACGTTGCCTAGCAGCTGTAATCGCCGCTATACTGCGGTAGTAGTGCCGCGGCGCATCAGCCCCGTGGCAGCACGAGGAGGCTGTCTTCAGCAGTAGCGAGGACCGAATCCGGGCCACACCGGCCAGTGTTGCAGTAGTTGGGACTTCTATTGTTCCGGAGAACGCTCCGGAGAGCGCGCCAGAAGTAGCTTCACGCAAGACCCTGTTCCTCAGAGCAGGTTTTGCCGGTCGAGCAGCCGAGAGTCTCTTCTCCGTTCTGTTTCCCTCCGATTGCCGCATTTGCGGCGCGCCGCTGCTGAACATTTCCCGTCTGCCGGTGTGCCTAGATTGCCTTGCGGAAATCCACCCGGTCCTCGGCAAAGTGTGTTCCGTCTGCGGAGAGCGCGTGCTCTCCACTTATGCCTTGACCGATCCCGACGGACTGCGCCGCTGCCCCGTCTGCCGCCGCATCGAGCGTCCTTTTGGACGCGCCGTCGCCTACGGCAGCTACGATGGCGGCCTGCGCGAACTGGTTCATCTGCTGAAGTACAACGGGGTGCGCCCGGCAGCTAACGTCTTGGGACGCATGCTGGCCGAGGCGATCGCTGCCCTTGAACCGGTCTTCGATCAGGAAACGGTCCTGGTGATTCCCGTGCCACTCTTCAAGACCCGGCGTCGCCAGCGCGGCTTCAACCAGGCCGAGCTGATTGCGAAGGCTGCCGTGAAAATATATCCCGTGCGCGATCGCTTTCACCTTGCCGCTGGCGTTCTGCAGCGCAAGCGCGACACGCATTCGCAGATTGGCCTGACCAGCCACCAGCGCCGCGAGAACCTGCGGGGAGCCTTCGCCGTTACGCGTGCCGCAGAAGTCACTGGCCGCGAAGTCCTGCTCGTGGATGATGTCTATACCACGGGCACCACGGCCTCTGAGTGTGCGCGTGTGCTGCGACGTGCGGGAGCATCCCAGGTATGGGTCGCGACAGTAGCCCGCACGCTGAAACTGGCATCTAAGTACGCTGAAATAGAAGTCGAAATGGACGCTGACGAATCGTCAGAGGAGCGGGACGCTCCGATGGCGAAAGCGGTCGGAAACTAACAGAACCAGGTTTCAAAGTTTCAAGGTGTGGAAAGCAAAATAGATAAGCGAGCCTTGATCCTGGAAATTTTGAAACCTTGAAACTTTGAAACCGAGATTATGTCACCCAGGATGGAACACGACGGAGCACCAACATCCCGGATCGCCGCCGGCGTTTTCTCGCCTGCGGTCGCCACGCACCGCCCCGGTGATGGCCATGCCTTGCTCGCGCCCGTCCTCGTGCTGAACGCGTCTTACGAGCCCATTAACGTCTGCGCCGCGCGCCGCGCCCTCGTGCTCGTCCTGAAGGGCGTTGCTATGACCGAGGAAGAGAACGGACACTTCCTGCACTCCGCTCGCGTCGCGATGCGTCTGCCCTCGGTGATCCGGTTGCTCGAATACCGCCGCATTCCGCACCAGAGCCGCGCGCTCTCGCGGAAGAACATCCTGCTGCGCGACCGCAACACCTGCCAGTACTGCGGCACTGTGCTGCCGTCAAGCGAACTGACGCTGGACCATGTGATCCCGCGCTCCCGCGGAGGCTCATCCACCTGGGAGAACCTCGTCGCCTGCTGCCACGCCTGCAATCGACGCAAGGGCAACCAGACGCCGATCGAAGCCGGAATGAAGCTGATGCGCGAGCCCCGCGCCTTCAACCTTCACACCAGCCGCCACATCATGCGCCTGATGGGCCGCAGCGACGACAAGTGGCGCAAGTACCTGTTCTACTAGCGCCAATCTCATAAATGTTTTGGGAAGGGCACGAGCCGCAGCCCGCGGCGTGCACCGCGATTTCGATCTCGCCCTTCACACTCGCGCGCGGAATTGTTGCCAAAGCCCCTTCAGATACTCGCGATTCCCCAGGCGGCGAAGCAGGAAATATTCATTGACGGGATGGTCGTCGTGCAGGGCAGGTTCGCCTGGATCCTGCGCAATCAGATCGTCGAGTGAGATTTCCTTTTGCAATATTTTGGCGAACTGCTGCTCCGCGGTCGAGTCCTGATCCCACTCCAGAAAATCCGCCACAGCCGCGGGCGGCATGTGGCTCGCCAGAGTTGCCGCCGAATATTCGGGGAACGGAGAGTTGCTGGCCAGGAAGTGACTTCCCTTGCTTTTCCCAATCGAATGGAAGACGCGAACGTACGGGAACGATTCCTTCAGCGCCTTGGCAAACGAAGCGAGAATCACCGGATCATCGCACCCCGGAAGCCACTGCTGCAGAATCCCGCCAGGCTGCAGGTGTTGCCGCGCGATCGCATAAAATTCCTTCGAGTACAACAGACTCGACGCGGCAGCCTCGATCGGCGGCGGCGGATCGAGCGCGATCAAATCGTATCGCGTCGTAGACCGCTCCAGGTAAAAGCGCCCATCGTCGATAACGATATGCGATTGCGGCGATTGCCGAAGTTGCTCCGCGTCGGCGTGGAAGTACGGAAACACCGAGACGACGCTAGGCACCAGCTCAACAGCAGTCGAAGAAATGCCCCACGACAGCAGCGACCGGTGTGTCGTGCCCATCCCGAAACAAATGACCAGCGCACTTTTCGGCGGATGCTGCAGAAATGCCAGCGGCAAATGAGCCATCATCTTGGTGATCGGCGTTAACGCCGACATCCCCACGCCGTTGACCAGTAGCTGTTTCTCCAACCCTGTTCCAATGGCGGTCACCGTGGCGGTGCTGTCCCGGCGCACTTCGCGCGGCGAGTAACGCGTTTCATAATCATTGGTCGCGCCCACCAGGATCAGCGCCAGCAGCGAGACGACCGCGGGTTTCCACACTGCCGGTGCGCCCATTTTTCCCGCATCAGTAGAAGTCGCCCTCCGTATGCCCACACTCGCCACAATCCATGGAATCGCGCACGCGAGCATCGTGTACCGCTCGCCCAGCCAGGGGAGCAGCACAAAACCCGAGACCAGCGGCCCCAGCACGCACCCCCCGATGTTGACCGCATATCCTCTTCCGGCGCGGTCCGGATCTCCGCGTGAAACGTTGTCCAGAACCATCGGCGTGATCCAGCCGACGATGAAAGAAAACGGCAGAATACTCAACACGCGCAGGTGATAAATGATGGGAAGCCGCGGATCGGAAATGAGCAGTGGAAACACCACCGAGAAAGCCAGCAGCGCCAGCAGAAATCCGTTCGGCCCCGTCTCGACCCGCTTCGCCCGCCGGTAGAATTGCGATCCCAGATAAGTCGCAGCCAAGTAGAGTCCCAGAATCGCCGCAAACGCGTAGACGAACGTGCTTAGCCCCGGCGTGAACAGCCGGATCCATACCACCTCAACCGCCATGCTCGTAAAGCCCGTCCCAAACAGCACCCAGTAAGACCACGAACTCGATTCCGCTGATTGAATACTCGTTCGCAAGCCAACGGCGGAGACAGTCGGACTCGAAGTTCGCTCGCGCGTTTCGGTCGCGACCGCCGCAGTCCCGGCCCACCTAAATGACAATAGGAATGCCGCCGTCGCGAGGCAAAGATTCAAGACCGCGCCCACATGCAGCGTTCCCCTGAATCCCAACTCCTCGATCAGCAGCAGCGGGACGGCCGCGCCCGTCACCGCCCCCAGCACGTTCGCGAGATAAAGGAAGCTGAACGATCGCTCCGCCTGTCCTGAGAATCGCTCGCGAATCGCGGCCATGGCGAAAGGAAACGTAGCACCCATGCACGCGCACCATGGGATCAGCGCAAATCCGATCCACAGCCCCGCCACCACGTAATAAGCCGCAAGCGACACCGGATGGCTGGCATCTAATTGCTCAATCAGAGCGCGCCCCCGAGCGAGTTCCGCCGAGACCGTCAGCGCCGAAACGCCGATCAGAAGTTCCACCAGCGCGTAAAGCCGCAGGCTCGGCCAGCTCCGCGACGCCACTCGTGTTCGCACATAGCGACCGGCTCCCCACGAGCCAAGCCCCAATCCGATCATGAATGCCGAGAGAACGATGGAGATGAGCGCGGTGGTTACAGCGAACTGCGCCATCGCCAACCGTACCCAGACCAACTCATAAAGGATGCTGCAGAAACCGGACACGAAAAAAAACCCAAAGAACCAGCGCACGGGCTCTCCTGCTTTGAGGATTAAATGGTCGGTCTATTTAACCAAATAAAAACCAGCACGTTCGAAACTAATTTTCAATGGGAGGAATGATTCGTTCAGGAAAGAAAGGGAGGACGCGACAGGCCCTCCCCAAAAACCGATAAATCACCAAGCCGATCACTAGCCACTGATCACTAGCCACTAATCACTGATCACTGATCACTGATCACTAGCCACTAATCACTGATCACTAGCCACTCACTTCGGCGGCGGCTGCTGCGTGTCGTCTGGCTTCTTCTGATCCGGTTTCTTGTCGGCGTTCGGCAATTCCTTGCCTTCAAACAGGATCTTGGAATTGGCTCCGAAGCGTTTGTAGTCTTCATACTTCACGATCTCGCGGATGTGTACGTCGCCGGTCTTGAAGTGCAGTTCATCATCGGCCCGCGTGTAAACCGGAAACCAGTACGCCCCATCGATCTGCTGCCGCCACGTCGTGAACTTCGGATAGAGATTCTCTTCGTCGCCGTGCTTCTTTCGAATGTCCGGCACGGTCTTCCCGTAAGTCTTCACAATCTGGAAGTCGTGATCATCCACCCAAATGCGCCCCTGAAAATATCGCTTCTTGCCTTCGATCTGCTTGGGCGCGATGTCGAACACGTAACAATGGATCTCGTCTTCCTGCTGCTGGCCCACATACAGAACGTTATATTCCGCCGCGTCCGCACTCGTCAGCACAAACGGCAGGCGATGCCGGATGTCTTCGAAATCTCCCTGATCCATCGAAATTCCGCCCTGCTCCAACGTCGACTGCGGCGCAAACACCACGTTCTCCATGCGCTTGCCCTTGTCGTCAAACATCACGTCGTAGACTTCGCGATATTCCCCAGTGACGGTATCGCCGTCCAGAGTCTGCACCTTCACGTCTTGACGATAGGTGTACTGATCGCGCGCCTTCGCGAACTCGGTCTCCTTGTCTGAAAACCGCTTGATGATCGCATCCGGGGTCGTGTCTTTTGGAGGAGCGGTGTCGAGCGGGCCCTCTTGGGCCCAAACCGGCAGAGTCGCCAGCCCGCAGGCCAGCAGTGCCAGGCAAAGGAGAAGACGACGGGGAACCAATGTCATGTTGTCTAGTTTATCGAATCAGGGCGAATGCTGTCGTATGCCGCAAGAGAACCACGAAAAAAGAAGAAGCTTTCGCGAGCTACCCCCGGCGACTGCACACAAAACGAAATATACCGCGGCGACCTTCCCCTTCAACCCCTCTCCGCTCAGTGAGGCTGAAGGGGAGGACGCTGCAGTTCTGCCACTTACTTGGATGCCACTATGTGCAAGAGGTTGCCGCACCGCCTTCAGCTTTGTCGTGCATCCGTCGCTTGACATTCTGCCCGTCGTCCATCGCTCGTTGTCATCCTGAGGTGGGCCCTCTCTGCCCGCCGAAGGACGAACATGACATTGTGCAAAAGCAATCTCAACCAGTAGTCATCCTGAGCGAAGCGAAGGACCTATGCACTCGCCGATGCAGCCGATGCCGCAAGAGGTCCGTCGGCGCGCAAAAGAATGCAAGCCTCAGGATGACGCTTTTATAAGATCGCCATCGGCGCGCGCGACGCCACAGTCCGGCTGAAACGTGTGCCGCTCATGCCACTCCAAGCTCAAGTCTCTCCACGCTGGATTGACGGAAACGATCAGCGCAACCTTCTTAATCCGCAGCCAGCCTTTGATCTCCTTCTCGCGCCCAATCGCACGGTGGACGTCCTCGAAGCGCTCGAAATAGACGAGGCGGTCGAGTTTGTATTTCGCCGCGAAAATGGAACCAATCCCGAGCTTATGCTCGCGCACCCGGCGGATGAGACTATTCGTAAAACCGGTGTAAAGCTTCTTGGACGGATTCGACATGATGTAGACGAAATAGATTTTGGGCGAGCGCATGGTGTTCGTTCTTTGAGCATGACATTGGCGGCGATCTCATGTCTGTGACGTATGAACCTTAGCTGTGCAGATTCCACGGTGCATTGTCATCCTGAGGCGGGCGCTCTTTGCCCGCCGAAGGACCTATGCACTCGCCGGTGCCGCCGATGCCGCCGATGCCGCCGATGCCGCGAGTGACTGCGTCGGTCCGTCGGCCGCAAAGAACGCAACCCTCAGGATGACAGCTTTATGGAATCGCCAAAGGCGAGTCTGTGACGCATGAACAAGGGCGAGTCGGTGCTGCACGAACATGACGTTGTCCAAAAACCATCTCAACCAGTGGTCATCCTGAGCGGAGCGAAGGACCTATGCACTTGCCGGTGCCGCCGCCGCCGCAAGGTCCGGAACAAACTTTTCCACAGCTCTGCACAATAAAAAACCCCGTTCGTGTGACGAACAACCTTGACCGAGGCTGTAGAAAGCGCAAACTGGAACTGTGCGCGCAACCACCTCCCGCCGCGACGGGATTTCGCCCCTCACCGCTAACTCCTTATTCCGCAAGATTTTACCCGCAACTCACATGGAATCAGGATTTTGCGCGGCAACACCCCGATCCCCTCGACGCAACTCGAAGAAAACAAGGAATTTGCCGGATTCAAAGAAAAAAATCTGTGGTATGACCACTTGCCGCGACGAGCAAGCGAAGCGCGCTTCGCTAGAAGCCGTGAGCCCCTCCTGCTAAACTCATCCGTTTCCCGCGGAGACGTTGCTCGCAACATCCTGCCTGCGGCACCACTGCTGCCCGCAAGAGGCGTAGCAAGCTACGTCTCTACGACCAGGTTGGATTTTTCCGGAGGCTTCATGCGCCGTCTTCTTCGTTTTATTAGTGTCATTCCGAACCCGCGCAAAGCGCGGGTGAGGAACCTGCTTTTCGCCGCCGCCATAATCATCGTGGCCGCTTTGGCGCACGCCCAGGCCAAGCATCCCTTCACCTTCGACGACATGATGAAGCTCAAACGCGTCGGCGACCCGCAAGTCTCGCCCGACGGCAAGTGGGTCCTCTTCAGCGTCGTCGATGTCGATCTCGCCGCCAACACGAAAACGCCGCACATCTGGATCGTCCCCCTGATGGGGACCGAAGGAAAAGGTGGTGAAGAAAAGAGTAGTGACCAGAAAAACAGTAGTGACCAGAAAAAGAGGAGTGACCAGAAAAGTGGGATGCCCCACGTCTCGCCGAATTTGCGAGACGTGGGCAGCGCAGAACGCGAACTCATCGCCGATCAAGACGGAGACCGCCCCCGCTGGGCGCCGGATGGAAAGCGCTTCGCATTCCTCTCGACGAAGGAAGGTGGCTCGCAGGTCTGGATTGCGGACTTCGACAGCGCTGCAGGGAAGGTGACCGGGATAGCCCGAATGACGGACATCGCAACGGAAGCTTCGGGTGAGCTTTGGTCGCCGGGCGGTGACGCCATCCTTTTCACGTCCGATGTATATCCGCAATGCGTCGGCGATCCGAAAGAAGTTGAAACTTGCAACGCCAACAAGCTGGCCGAAACCGCGAAGTCAAAAGTCAAGGCGCAGATCTTCGACCAGCTTCTCTATCGCCACTGGAACGCGTACAAGGAAGGTAAACGGACCCACATTTTCCTAACCAGCACAAACATGGAAACGTTGGTCGTGTTTGGAAAATCCAAGCAGACGATTCGGCCGCGCCCGGTTGATCTCACGCCCGGCGACTACGATGCTCCAGTGTTTTCTCTCGGTGGGCAGGATGACTATGCCTTCTCACCGGACGGGAAGGAGATCTGCTACGCCTCGAATCACGACAAGAATGCGGCCGCTTCCACCAACAACGACCTATGGACCGTACCCGTGATGTACGGATCGCAGGTCTCGTCTGACGAGGTCCTCAAGAAGACGAAGAACATCACCGCCGACAATCCTGCCAGCGACTCGACGCCGCTCTATTCGCCCGATGGACGCTACATCGCCTACCGCGCCCAGCAGCGTCCCGGCTACGAGAGCGACCGCTTCCGCCTAATGCTCTACGACCGCAACACCGGCGAGAAGAAGAGTCTGACGGAAGGCTTCGACGTTTGGGCAGGAACATTCGCCTGGGCCGCACACTTTTCGCGCCTATTTCTCGTGGTCGAGAGGGAGGGCAACAGCGAAATCTTCTCAGTCGACGTTTCGGAAGAGGTGGACGAAGGAACTGTGGGTGGAGATCTGATCGTTCGCCACAGAAATATAAACATCAACCAGATGATCCTTGGCTTTAACGACGACATAGCAGTCACTCCTGATGAGAAGAGTTTGCTTTTTACCCGCATGTCGATTGCAGGTCCGGTCGAGATATACTCGGCGCCGTCGATACTTGGCCCGTGTGATGAAACGGGCGAGGCTGCGAAGTGCGCTCTTCCCAAAGCCTCGCAACTCACACACTTTAACGATGCGGTCCTCTCCCAAGTCGCCATGTCGCCGCTCGAGTCCTTCTGGTTCGCCGGCGCAAACGGCGACAAGGTCGAAGGCTTCCTCGTCAAGCCACCGAACTTCGACGCCTCGAAGAAATATCCCGTGAAGTTCCTCATCCACGGCGGGCCGCAAGGCGCCTGGGGAGACGACTGGTCGTATCGCTGGAATCCCGAACTGTTCGCATCGCCGACTTCATCGCAACCATCGGGATACGTCGTCATCATGATCAATTTCCACGGCTCGACCGGATACGGGCAGAAGTTCATTGACGCGATCAACGGCGACTGGGGCGGCGCTCCCTACGAAGACCTGATGAAAGGCCTCGACTACGCTGAGCAGACGTATCCCTTCATCGACAAGGACCGTGAGTGCGCGCTGGGCGCCAGCTACGGCGGATACATGGCCAACTGGATCCTCGGCCACACCGACCGCTTCAAGTGCATCGTGACGCACGACGGCATGTTCAACGCCGAGTCGGCCTGGGGAACCACCGAAGAACTCTGGTTCAACAACTGGGAGTTCAAAGGCACACCCTACGACAACCGCGCGAGCTACGAGAAGTGGTCGCCGCACCAGTACGCCAAGAACTTCAAGACGCCGACGCTAGTCATCCACGGCCAGCGCGACTACCGCCTCGACGTGAGCGAAGGCTTCCAGCTTTTCACGACGCTGCAGATGGAAGGCGTCCCGTCGAAGATGCTCTACTTCCCCGACGAAGGCCACTGGGTCCTGAAGCCGCAGAACTCGCAGCTCTGGTACAAGACGGTCAACGACTGGGTTGATCAATGGACCAAGAAGTGATGGACGACGACGTGTTAGACGACGAAGTGAGTCGACGAAGAAGTAGCCCGTGTGAGGCGAAGCACTCGTGGAGATGTAGCTCGCTACGTCTCTACGAGTGCTTCGCGCGATCCTGCGATCATCACGCGCTGGTCAATAGCACAGCGCCGAGTCCCGCAGGTATCGCCGCGGTGCCGATGTTCGAATCGGAGGCAACTCGACGGCCCGCGGCATCGTTGCACGCGGACTCATCGGTGAAGCAAGGTTCCCGCCGCCAGAGAGGAGCAACACCTCGAGCGGATAGTCGAGTATCGCGTTGGTCCCAGCCGTCACCGACACGTCCACTTCCACCGGCGCGCTGAAGCCTCCGCTCGAGGGAACGATGCTGGCGAGCCCGTTCACGTCAGTCGTCGCGCTGCTCTGGCTCACGCTCAGGATCACCGGCATGGCAGGATTGCCCGGGTTCGTCTCGCCGCTTCCGCCACCAGAAGGCGATCCTCCGGGGCGCAGCACGGTGGTCTGAAACGCAACCGCCGCGGCGAGTATGGGATTCGGCGGCGACGAAGAGTCGGTGACGCGCACGATGATCGGTTGAAACGCCGCGCCCGTCGACACCTGTCCCGCCCCGGTCACCGATTGCAGGTTCAGTTGCGACAGCGGTACCGGGTTCACATAGAACATCTGGCAGGGAGTGTTCGCGGGAGCGACACATGCACTGACCTGCACGCCCGCCGAGAGTTGCTTCAGCGACAGCGTGACGGTGGCATATCCGGTGGTGTTGGTTTGAGCGCTGGCTGCGCTCAACGTGCCCGCGCCGCTCACGACGGTGAAGTTCACAGTTGCGCCGCTTCGCGGCGTGCCGTTACTCATGAGCCTCGCGGTTAGCGGAGCACCGACCGTCGCACCCTGCGCGATCCAGAGATAGGGCGTGAGTATCCCAATGTCAGAGGCCGATTCGGTTGCACTGAGAGTCGCACTCACTGACTTCGCTGGAGCATAGCTGCCCGGCGCAAGCGTTGCAGTGATGGTCGAGGTGCCCACGGCCGCAGGTGTGAGCCATGCGACAGCGGTGCCGCTCTGGTCCGACATGACGGTACACGAGGACGCTCCGCCACAAGCGGAGAGTTGCAGGCTGTTGCCGGCACTCCATCCAATAGTTGCGCCGCCAACCGGGGTGACGCCGTCCGACGCGAGCACTCGCACGATCATCGCACTCGGCGCCGTCGTTCCCACCGGAGTAGGAGGGTTGAGTCCTCGGCCGATCAGTACGATGTTGTCGCTGGCGGCCGCACCATAAGTGAATGCGTTCGTCATGGTGCTCGACGCACCGCTTGTCGGATCGGTAATGGTGATGTTCTGCGAGCCGTCGCCTTGCGCGGGCACCGACAGGATCATCTGTCCAGTATTGATCGCGAGCGAAGTCGCCGGCGTGCTTCCGATAGTGGCAGTGAGTCCGGGAGCGAAACCCGTGCCTTGTACTGCGACCACGCCGCCGCCCACGCCAATCCGCGGCGGAGAGATCGAGTCGGCATAGAGCAGGCGCGCCTGATAGCGGTAGTCGGGGCGCCCATCGCCACGCAGATCTGAGATCGCAATCAGGAAGTTGGCGGAAGACGTGACTTGCGCGTCGAGCCGGGTCAGCCCGAACGTCATCGTATTGAACGGAGACGGCGTGAACGCCGGAGGAGCGCTACCTTGCGCATCCGCGGCGGCCCACAATCCGATCACCGGCTGCACCTTTGCGACGCTGGCGTTGCCCAGTTCATCGAGTGACGTGACTGCCACCGACAGCGTTCGATTCGACCGAGCGGGCAGCGTGAAGTAGGCAACGTTGCCGTAGTTGCCGAGCGTTCCCATCCACTGGCCGGCCGCAGGAACGGGAGCGGGCGAAGTCCAGCTTTCTGAGGCGGACCATTGTTGCAGCGGTTGAGCGCTGCCCGACATTAGGATGTCCTGCTGCACGTCTTGACCCGTGGTGATCGTCACAATGATCGGTTCCGCAGTCCCCGATGGTGCGACCAGCCACGGCGCATACGGTCCGACGCCGACCGCCCAGAGCGGATCGAGCGGCTCTACGGCTAACTGGTACTGAGCTGTGCCTCCGTTCGGTAATTGCAATCCCGCCAGATCGAAGAAGCCTTCGACGCTTGAAGAGGTCGAGCCCCATTCGCTGTAAGGATCGCCCAACGCATCGTTGAAGCCCGTGATGGGATTGCCGGCGTTTCCGCTGAACAAGAATCCCGAGACCGAAGATGCGGCATACCTGCGAGAAGGCAGGTGCGTGGAGGGGTCGATCCAGCGGGCCACGACGTTCACTCCCTGCATGGGCTGCGTGCGATTGCCGGAGCGATCAGTGAACCATACTGATCCGTGGATGCGGCCCGTGATCGAAGAGAAGACCTGCTTGCCGGGAAAGTTCGATTGATTTTGCGCAGTGACGGGATATAGGCGCGAGATGGCCGCGGCGTCATCCATCTTCGGCTGATACGGCGCGGAGTAGCAGTTTGTGATCGGCGCACAAAGCGGCGGGTCCATGTAGTGCATCACAGGAAAGCCCGCGTAATCGTCGGCGGTTGCCGCAGGGTTACCGGTGATCACGTTGGGATTCACCTGCGACCATCCGAGGCCGAGCACGGTTCCAATGACGCGCACAAGGCGATACTCCACGTCGGCGAGTTGCGACGACTGCTGGGAGCACTGCCCATTGATGACGATCAGCCCGTGCTGGTAAGTCGCGAGCGATCCGTAGCTGTCATTGCCCCCAAACGCTGCGTTGGAGAAGCATTGGCTGGGATCACCGGCACCGCTGCCAAGCAGCGCATTGGTGACGGATCCGTCGTAGTCGTAGACGATGCCGATGGGCGTGCCCGTCGCGGTTGACTGAATGTCGGCTGGGACAGATATGGTTCCGTCAGAGTTTACGGTGACGTTCGTGCCGTTCACGTCCTCTGCGAGCTGGCCGCCGCTGGCGGCTGTGAGCGCGGCCGTCGGAACCGACGTCCATTGGCTGAAGGCGTCGGCGACCAGCGCATTTGCCGAGGCATTGGGTAGGATCGGGCTGAGATCGCCCTGGTCCGTGTAATACGTGACGACACCCGGCGACCACGTAAGAGGCTGCCCGGTCATCGTGGGATCGAACGAACTGGTACCGGCAACGCATTTAGGACCGCCAGCGCGCGAGAGCACGGCGAAGAAAAGGACGATGATTGCCGCGACAGCCAGCCTGAGGAGGAATGAGCGGCTGGTAAATGCCAAGCTGGTTGTCATGGTCATTTCCTTTGTGGACATCATTGCGCTCACTCCTCCCCCCTGGTCCGCCGCACCGCCAAGGCGAAATCGCTGAAACGTACGTGCGATTTCCCACCCAGGACGGGATCCGCTCGGAAAGCAGAAAGATGTTGTGCCGAAAGCAAGACACGGCCCGTGGAATCGACGGTGAAGCGCCCTAGCGGCCCGGCGACAGAACTGGTGAGACCGAGTTTGCTCGGGGGATATAGACAGAGCAGCAAACGTTCGCCAACGCGATAGCGCTGTCCGGCGGACCACAGGCCGATCCACTGCGAAATGGTTAACTCCTCGCCGGGTGTTGCGCCAAGGATCGCGCGTTCGACGTGGAAGGTGATGGCGACGGTTTCGACGGACTGGCCGGCCGTCGCTGGATGCCGCGCGATGGCCGTGACCGTGCCCAGGAAGATAGTTCCGGCCGCGGTCGTGAGCTTAGGAAAGTCAGGCGTGATCGGCGATCGGCGGCGGAGGTTCGATACCGGCGCGGTTCCGATTTGATCGCGATCAGGAATCTCAAGAAGCCGCGGAAGCGCGACCGACAGATCCGATGCAGAGCTGGCGTGATCGGACTGGCCGCACAGAAAAGGAGGCGGCACGAGCGAACACAACAATATGAGCAGACAAGAGCAACTTCTCCCAAACATGGGGAGACCTCAGGATGTAACGTCTGCTCGGAGGGTTACCGGCCCGGAAACAGCTCAGCCTAGTCTCATTGCCGGAACGAAATCTGTGACAGATGTCACAACCGCCTGTGGAGAACTGGGCCTGAGTCGTGAGTCCCGAGTCGCAGGTCCCGAGCCCGATACGTCGCCAAAAGTACTTATGTCTTCGTCGCCTTCGATGGGGGGCTATAATTGCGCGCACTGATGGCCCTTAGCTCTGGCAACAAGCTCGGTCCTTACGAGATTCTTTCGCCGCTTGGTGGAAACGTGGGGACAGACGGGTGGAGTGCATCCGTCTGTCCCTGGTTTTTCCCAAGATGAACAACCTGTGGTTGAGTTTAACCCATAAGAATTGAGACGAGATGTATGTTCTCCGCAACTAACTTCTGGACAATTTTCTGGGCGGAACTGATAACTACTTTCTGGACATCATTGGGTGGCCCGATCGATTATCATTTGCCTTATCCGACACGTTTCAGCTACGTAGGAGAGCACGCACTTGTGTGGACGGTATTTGTCTTCGGTGGCCAAGCAGTTCTGAAGATTGGAAACATCTCACCATTCACATCTGGATTTACCTCGATTGCGAGAGCGCTTTCGTGCGCCTCGCTTCTGGGATTGTTCGGTGAGATCTCCGCGTCAGTCTTCTTGTGGTACGAACAGGCCATTTCCACCCGTGGAGTTAAGATCTGGGTCGATCCTATGGCACCTCAGCATGCGTTGCGTTCATTTATGATCGAGAGACTTACGACATGGCTTGTGGTTGTCATAGGGCTTTCCTTCTTGGTCTCGCGGATCGCTGACAGAAAAAAAATACTGAACGAAGGGAACAAGGTGTGAGCCTCAATGCTCGGTGTGTAGCAAGTGTTCATGAAGGCAGGTAAAGGTGAGCCAAAGGCTGAGATGTTCTGGACCATCGTAACCATCTTGGGAATCTGTGCCGCATCGTTTGCTCAAGGTCCGATTACTACAAGGAAACGTGGGGACAGACGGGACGTTCACCTAGCGGCTCGCCTAAACTCCGAGACTACTCTTGACGGGCGCGACGTTTCGTTGACTTTGCCCACTGCGGCCCCTAAGATGGCTCACCTGAAAGTTGCAGTTGGCTCTGCGGGGAGCGCCGCTGAAATCTGATGATCGGTCAAACCATCTCTCACTACAGAGTGATCGAGAAGCTCGGCGGCGGCGGGATGGGTGTCGTCTACAAGGCAGAGGACACACGGCTGCACCGCTTTGTCGCCCTGAAATTCCTTCCCGATGAAGTTGCCCGCGATCCCCAATCGCTCAGCCGTTTTCAACGCGAAGCGCAGGCTGCCTCGGCGCTGAACCATCCAAACATCTGCACGATTTATGACATCGGTGAAGAGAATGGCCAGGCTTTCATTGCCATGGAATTTCTCGATGGCGTGACGTTGAAGCACCGCATCGCGGGGCGTCCGATGGAGACGGAGCAGATTCTGACGCTGGCCATCGAGATTGCCGACGCGCTGGATGCGGCGCATGCCAAGGGAATCATCCATCGCGACATCAAGCCAGCGAATATTTTTGTGACCGAGCGCGGGCACGCAAAAATTCTCGACTTTGGATTGGCCAAGGTGGCAACGGCCACCGGATCGTCCAGCCAGATTGCGTCGGCGAACACGATGACGGGCACGATGGAAGATCCGCACCTGACGAGTCCGGGATCGACGCTGGGCACGGTCTCGTATATGTCGCCGGAGCAGGCGAAGGGCAAGGAACTCGACGCGCGCAGCGATCTGTTTTCGTTTGGGGCGGTGCTCTATGAGATGGCGACCGGGGCACTGCCATTTCGCGGGGAGACCTCGGCGGTCATCTTTAACGCGATTCTGGAAAAGGCGCCGATTCCGGTGGCGCGAATCAATCCGGAGCTTCCGCCGAAGCTTGAGGATGTGATCAACCGGGCGCTGGAGAAAGACCGCGACCTGCGCTACCAGAGTGCGAAGGAAATGCGGTCGGAGTTGTTGCGGCTCAAACGCGATACCGATTCCAGCCGGCAGATTCCAGTAGCGACCGAGCAGCCGGGGATTTCTTCGGGAGCCATGCGGGCGGCGCAGACGTCCTCCGGCAGTTCGGCTGTGGTAGAGGTTGCGAAGCAGCACAGGGTGGGACTCGGCGTGACGGCGCTCGTCGCCATATTGCTGGTCGGAGCGGCGGGCTATGGAGTCTATTCATTTCTTTCCCGCTCGCGGCCGGCTCCCTTCCAAAATGTTTCTGTCAGCAAAGTGACTCAGACGGGCAAAGCCACGTTGGTTGCTATTTCGCCGGACGGAAAATATCTGCTCCACGTTATGGATGACGGTGGCGAGCAGAGCTTGTGGCTGCGCAATGTCCCCACAAATAGCAATACGCAGGTTGTGGCGCCTGGTCGGTTTGATTATCAGGGGCTGCGCTTTTCGCCGGACGGCAATTATCTGTACTTCTTGCGCTTGGAGGCGGGCAGCCAATCTTTGAAGTATCTGTACCGGGTGCCAGTGCTGGGCGGCAACGCGGAGAAACTGGTCACCGACATCGATTCGAACGTCACCTTCTCGCCCGACGGCAAGAAATTCGCCTATCTGCTCGCGAATAATCCGAAGGTTGGCGAGTATCGAGTCATCATCCGGTCTACAGAAGGAACAGATGAGAAGACGATCGCGAGCGGCCCGGTGAGTGAAGTCGTATTCGACCTGGCATGGTCACCGGACGGCAAGAAGATCGTGATGCCGCTTTCGCAGCCGGGAGACGCTCTGGGCGGCTTGGATGCGATCGACGCCGAGACCGGGAAGCGCAATCCGATCTTAGTCTCGAAGGACCTGTTCTTCTCGCGGCCGGTCTGGTTGCCCGATGGCAGCGGGCTGCTGACTTTGGGTGTGCCTGCTTTCTCCGCCCAGGTTCAGATCATGCATGTTGCGTACCCGTCCGGCAAAGTTTCTCCCATCACCCGCGACACCAACACCTATCGTGATCTCAGCCTCGCTGCCGATGGCCACACTCTGGCGACCGTCCAGGGGCAGAGGCAGATGACGTCGTACGTCATGGCTGACGGCGCCAGCAGTTCCCAGGCCCGGCCGATCCCGATGGAGGGAGCGCCGCCGTACGAGATCGGCTGGACCCGAGATGGTCAACTGCTGATCTCTATCAGCAACACGGGTGTCACGTTGGTCAATCCGGACTCCGGCGCGAAGACACCGTTGTTTTCTCGGGTTCGGTTTCCCGGATTCGCGCGTTCCTGTCCCGACGGGCACCTCGTCTTCATGGGTAGCGCCGAAGGCAAGATCCAGGCCCATATCTTCCGTGCGGATTCCGATGGTGGAAATATTAAGGAACTCACGAGTGGGAAGTTCGACTTTATTCCTTTGTGCTCCCCTGATTCGAAGACGGTGCTTTACGAGGACGCCGACTCCAACCTCGCCAAGGTTTCGATGGCGGGTGGCCCCTCCCAGCAGTTCACTGGCTATGCATCCTTCGGACGCAGCGCCATTTCGCCCGATGGAAAGCTGGTTGCGATCATTACGAATCGCGTAGGAGAAACGAAGGAGAAGCTGGGATTGTTGTCGCTCGATTTCAGCCAGCCGATCCGGTTCCTCGATTTCGAAAAGCCCCGCGCCGAGTATGCCGTAGCTTTCGGCGACGGGCCAATCCTGTTCAAGCGCGACGGCAGGGGAATCATTTATCCCGTGCGCGAAGGCCAGACCGACAATCTCTGGCTGCAGAATCTCGACGGCTCGCCGGGCAAGCAACTCACCGACTTCAAGTCGGAATACATTCGCGACTTCGACTATTCCTACGACGGCAAGCAGTTGGCGATCATCCGCGGCCACCGCGAGGCGGACGTGGTTCTGCTTCGTGAATCGGAGAAGTAATACCGACGAGCGGGAATCGTTGACTTTGTTTCGTGTTGGCTCCTAAGATGGCTCACCTGAAAATTTGGGGTTCGACCCTGCGCGCTGCGCCACGACTGAAACAATGATTGGTCAAAACATCTCTCACTACAGAGTGATCGAGAAGCTCGGCGGTGGAGGGATGGGCGTCGTCTATAAGGCCGAGGACACACGCCTCAAACGCTTCGTCGCCCTGAAATTCCTTCCTGAAGATGTGACGCGTGACCCCAGCGCGCTCAGCCGTTTCCGGCGTGAAGCACAGGCGGCGTCGGCGCTGAATCACCCGAATATCTGCACGATCTATGACATTGGCGAAGAGGGCGATCAGGCCTTCATCGTCATGGAATATCTGGAAGGCGAAACACTGAAGCACTTGATCGGAGTGCTTCCGCTTGATATCGAGAAAATGCTCTCGATCGCGATCGACGTCGCCGACGCGCTGGATGCGGCCCATGCCAAAGGCATCGTGCACCGCGACATCAAGCCCGCGAATATCTTCGTGACGGCTCGCGGAACGGCGAAGATTCTCGACTTCGGGCTAGCGAAGGTCACGCAGGAATCGAGCCGGGCGCTCGACCCGTCAGAAGCGACCAAGACGGAAGGCCTGAGCGCGCAACATCTGACGAGTCCGGGATCGGCGCTGGGAACGGTGGCGTATATGTCGCCGGAGCAAGTGCGGGGCAAGGCGCTCGATGCAAGGACCGATCTGTTTTCGTTTGGCATTGTTTTGTACGAGATGGCGACGGGAGCGATTCCGTTCCGCGGCGAGACCTCTGGAGTCATCTTCGATGAGATTCTGAACCGGGCGCCGGTGGCCCCGGTCCGGCTGAATCCCAAGCTGCCGGCGAAGCTTGAAGATGTCATCAACCGGGCGCTGGAGAAAGATCGCGACCTGCGCTACCAGCATGCGGTCGACATCAAGTCGGAGTTGCTGCGGCTGAAACGGGATTTGGAGTCGGGTCGGAGTTCGGCCGTGAACCCTTCGGCTGAGTCAAGCCGCTCAATTCCGACGCTTGAGTCTGCGCCCGCTGCAGCGCAGAGGACGAGCGGATCGGCGAGAGCGGTAAGGTCATCCGGCAGTACGGGAATAGCGACGGAACCGGCCGCCCCGCGGGCCTGGTACCAGCGAGGTTGGATCAAAGAGTCGATTGCCGCGATAGTAGTGCTTATTCTGGTTGCGATCGGCGGGGCCGTCTACACGCACAAACGTCCAGCCGTGCAGTTGACTGATAAAGATCAGCTCATCCTCGCCGATTTCACGAATCAGACCGGCGACCCAGTCTTCGACTCGACGTTGAAAGAAGCTCTGGCCATCCAGCTTGAGCAGTCACCTTTGTTGCAGTTAGTCAGCGATGCTGAACTGCACAGCAACTTGCAGTATCTGGGGCAGTCGAAGGAACAGAAGATCTCTCCCGAGCTGGCGCAACAGCTTGGACAACGGCTGGGAGTTAAAGCGTACCTTGCGGGAACAATTACCAGCCTGGGATCGTCTTACGTGATTTCGATCAACGCGGTGAACTGCGCGACGGGCGAGGTATTTGCGCGCGAGCAGGTGAGCGCTCCCGATAAGACTGCAGTGTTGCAAGCAGTGTCGAAGGCCGCCACGGCGATCCGGGCTCGGCTGGGCGAGTCGATGGCTTCGATCCAAAAGCTGACCACGCCCTACACCAACGTCACGACGACGTCTCTGCAAGCGTTTCATGCGTTCTCGTTGGGAGAAGATGAGCACCGCATGGGGCGCGATTTTCCCCAGGCGTCTTCGTTCTACCAGCAGGCCATCGAACTTGATCCGAATTTTGCGATGGCTTACGCGCGTCTTGGGGTGAGCTACTCCAATCAAGGATCCGCGGCTAAAGGCCTGGTGAACCTGAAGAAGGCCTATGACCTGCGCGAACGCGTTACCGAGCGCGAGCGTATGTATATCGAGTCGCAATGGGCCCTGCAACAATTCGATCTGCCCAAAGCCCTGGAATCTTACAAACTTTATGTGGCTACTTATCCACGAGACGCCACGGCGCTCAACAATCTCGCGCAAACGCATGTTTTTATGGGAGAGTTTGAAGAGGCTTTGACAGGGTATGAGAAAACCTGGGAGATCGCCAAGTGGGACAATGTGGCGGCCGACAACGCGGCCGGAACGTTGCTTGCGCTGGATCGTCTGCCGGAGGCGGACCGATACCTGAAAGAGGCGCTGGGGCAAGGTGGTGGAGACGATGTCAACTACCACGGCAATATGCTTCTGTATGATTTTCAATCTGGCGCAGACTGGGAGAAGGAATTGCAGTGGGCTGCCACCCAGCCCGCAGGTTTCATGGTCGAGGTTGTGGGAGGAAATGTTGATTTCTTCGCGGGAAAGAATCGCACAGCCGGCCAGAAGTGGGAGCACGCCGCGCAGCGTGCGGAGCAGCAACACTTTCCCGATACGGCCGGCAGCTTTTATGCACTCAAAGCTGTACACGACGCGTTGATCTCGAAATGCTCCGATGCGCGCACTGGCGCCCATCGGGCGATGGCGTTGGATCATTCGATGGCGACCGTTCCTGATGCGGCTCTTGCGCTGGCATTGTGCGGCGAAGGGGGTCCGGCCCTGCAAGAGATGGAGAAGTTGGCCGCAGGTGCTCCCGCAAACACACTGGTGAACGACATTTATCTTCCCGAAGTAAAAGCGGCGAATGCATTGGCGCAACATCATCCGGAGCAAGTCGCGGGACTGTTGTCATCGGCGGTCTCGTACGGGCTTGTCAGCAAGGTTCCCCAGCTTTTGGGCCGCGCGTCACTCGAGATGGGACAGTGGCAGCAAGCCGTGACCGACCTGCAACCCGGGATCCGCTATCGTGGGGATGTTCTGCAGGAAGGTCCGGTCGGAACGGCGCAGGCTCCGGACTACTCTCTCTGCCTGCTGGAAACCGCGCGGGCGCAAGCACAGTTCGATAAGGCTGCCGCGATTAAGAGCTATCAGCAACTGCTCGACATTTGGAAGAATGCTGACGCCGACTTCGGTCCTGCTCAGGAAGCACGGCGCGAGTTTGCTGCGTTGAACGGGCAACCGAAGTGAAACAGAAAACGCCGCGAGTTTGAGTGGCGTCCCGACTACGTGGCGTGATGGTATCTCTTCCGCAGCGTTTCTAGAATCGTCTCACCAATCTAGGCGAAATCCAAATGTGATTAGTTTGTTACTACTGAGTTTGCCCATCTCTCGTGTGCAATGGGACAATACCTTTATATGCAAAAGTCTCTACCAATCGCGATCCAATTATTGGCAGCGGGGATGATGCTACTGGGCAACGCCCCGGCGCAGACTCCGGCAGCCACCACCAGTCAATCTAGTCCACCAGCCTCGACGACACCGAAGCCGAAGACTTCTACGGCGACGAAGACGACTGCGTCCGGAGCGAAGACCACTGCCGCAGCGCCCGTCGTGCTTAAGACGCAGCGTGACAAAGAAAGCTATGCCATGGGAATGAACCTTGGCACCGGCTTGCACCGGCAGGGAATGACGCTTGATCCCGCGCTGTTGGCGCGTGGTCTGAAGGATGCTCAGAGCGGCGCGAAGACCGCGATGACTGAAGATGAAGCGCGCGCCGCAATGGCGCAGTTACAAACCGATGTTCGAGCCAAGCTGGACGCGAAAGCGAAGGAAGAAGGCGCGGTGAACCGCAAAGAAGGCGACGCGTTTCTGGCCGCTAACAAGACGAAGGAAGGTGTTGTGACGCTGCCCAGCGGCCTGCAGTACAAGATTCTGAAAGAGGGCACAGGGCCAAAGCCTACGGCGAACGATACAGTGACCTGCAACTACAGCGGCAAACTGCTCAATGGCACTGAGTTCGACAGTTCCTACAAGCGCGGCCAGCCGGCGTCGTTCCCGTTGACTGGAGTCATCAAGGGTTGGACTGAGGCTCTGCAGTTAATGCCGGTAGGGTCAAAGTGGCAGCTCTTCATTCCGCCTGATATGGCATATGGCGACCATCCACCCAGCCGCGATATTGCGCCCGGGTCTACGCTGGTTTTTGAGGTTGAATTGCTTTCGATTGGAGACCAGAAGAAGTAACGATGCGGGCGAGTCGTCTTCGCGACAACTACCGCGACAACTCCGCTGTGATTTGATTCATGCTTTTGTGGGGCGTCGGCTTGCCGGCGCCCTTTCTTTTTGTGCGCAAAGTCAAGGTAGCGAATCGACTAATCCCGTGGCCTTCCTCTGCCGATGGACATGGCAGCGGGGAGGCGAAATCGTGAGAATTCTCTTAGTCGAGGACAGCAAGCCGATGCGCCGCGAGAATGAGCATGCCCTTCTCGACGCTGGTTATGAAGTGGTCTGCGCGGTGGATGGTGAATGCGCGGTCCGGTTTGCGCAGGACCTCAAGCCGGACCTCATTCTGCTGGACATGATTCTGCCCAAGCTGAGCGGACCGGAAGTGTTGAAGCGCCTGAAGAGCGATCCGGGAACGGCTGAAATCCCGGTGGTTGTGCTCAGCAGCCTCTCTGAGAAGAATCGGCAGAAGCTGATGGAGGCGGGCGCCGAAGAATATCTCGAGAAAAATGAAGTGATGGCGTCACACGGCATGAACCTGCTGCCGAAGATGCTGGAAAATATTATTTGCCGAATCAACCGCAAGCGCGGCATTCCGTTTTCAAGCGTGCCCGTGAAATAGCATTCAGATTTTCCGCAGGTCACAGCGAGTGCTGCAGATGTTCCTGGGCTGAGAGATTGGCGCCAGCCAGAAGCAACAAGCCCGAGAGGAACGCCCAGAACATCATGCTCACCGAAAGCGAGAAGGGGCCGTACACTTCCTGAAAATTCAACAAGGGCAGCGCGAAGAAGTAGGCGTACTTCAAAGACTCGGAGAGCAATCCCATAATGATGGCGGCGGGCAGCACGGCCCGGGCAGGCACCTTGCCGTTGGGCAGCAGCCAGTAGATCAGAAAGAAAATCGCGATGCTCGCGATGATGGCGAAGACCTTTGCCATGAAGAATCCCAGATAGTGCACGAATCCGGTGCCGTAGCCGCGTAGCAAGAACTGCATGAAGGCGACCGGAGCGGCCGACAGAGCGATCGAGAGCAAAGCCAGCGCACCGCAGGCAAACGCCAAGCCAAGAGAAATCACCTGATTTCCCAGGTACGAGCGGTTGCTCTCGAAATGCCAGACGCGATTGAGCGCGACTTCCAGTGGCAGAAATACTCCGGACGAAGTCACTAGCAAAATCACGAGCGACAGCAGTTGGACCTGCTGGCGGGAGTTCACCATGGCGTTCAGGTTGCGGATGACGAAGTCCTGACCCGCGGGCAGGTAGTCACGCAGGAGTTCCAGCACCACCTCATACATCACGGGCGAGTGAAAAACGCGCCGGATCACGGTCATCATCAACACGACGAAAGGGAAGAACGAGAGAATCGCGTTGGCGGCCACCGAGAATGCAAAAGTATGCACATCCGTGCGCATCAAGTACTTGATGGTGGAAAGCACAAGCCCGGCAGGCCGGGCGGGAGGGCGGCGTGGTGCGGTCTCAGCCTTGGCAGGAGCCGGAATGGCAGGAATCGGCACGGCGAGTGGCTTTTATCGTAACAGAGCCGCCAATTCAGCTGAGTGAACGGGGCAAACCATAGTTTCCGGGGTGGTTACCGGATATTTCTTAGTCTTAGTAAAAGTTATCCAGAACTGACCATTGGTCACCTTACGATTCCTTTCTAATTCTTCTTGCGAATCGTTTTAATAGTGCTTATTATCTGTTGCTCAATACCGGGGAGTGGTCCGGTTGCGAGACCAGCAAGGCAGGTTGACGTTTGTTGGGTGTGGTGGAAACGCGCCAAATTGTCGGGCTCCGAAAGTTCACGCTGCGGGATGCACACCGTGGTGAGGACTGAGGAGTCTTTTCTTTTTTGGAAGTAACTTCATCCGCACATCTTAGACGCAACCGCAAGTTCTACCGGTTTCTCTGAGGGGAGCTTCAGACGAGCGAAGCGCGATCCGGGAAGCTGGAGAGCTATTCTTCACGATTAGTGAAAGGAGTTTTTTCCGTGAGAGAGAAAGGGACAGTAAAGTGGTTCAACGGAGCGAAGGGATATGGATTCATCCAGCGCTCAACGGGGGAAGATGTGTTCGTTCACTTCTCCGCCATTCAGGAGAACGGCTACCGCACCCTCAACGAGGGCGAGACCGTGGAGTTTGACTTGCTGAAGGGCCCGAAAGGCTTCCAGGCGGCCAACGTCGTCCGCGCATAGTTGCGAACCATTTCGAAACCCTCCCGGTCCCAGCGGGAGGGTTTTTTATTGGGCAGAAGCCGGATGACTTTCAGCTAGCCAAACGTCAATTCAAGGCAAAGATAGTGTTTTCGCGATTCTCTGACCTTATACTATGGGGCTCGTCAACCCATGGATCATCCTGCTATCAGCGAGCAGATCGATAGAATCCTGCGCAGCCGGAACTTTGCCAGCAAGAGCCAGCTCAGGAAGCTGTTGCAGGTTCTGTTCGCGAACATGGATTCGCAAGACAGCCTGAAGCCGGACCGGGTGATCAGAGAAATGTGGCCAGAAGAGATCAAAACAAAAAGATCTGCAGATGTCGCCACCGAGATGAATCGCCTGCGGCACGCTCTCGAGGCTTATTACGATGAAGAGGGTAAGAACGATCCGATCACGATTATCCTGCCCAATCGTTCGGTCACGACCCCGGATGGCAGGGCAGAAAAGCGATGGATTGCGGCACGACCTCGTGACTTCGCAGAAGATCCTCCGCGGATTCCTCCTGCGGATTCCCGTAGGCGCCTCAAGATCATCGCGGCCATAGCAAGCCCTATCCTGTTGGGGATTGCAGCCTACATCTCAATTCGAATCCTTGCGACCGACAAGCAGCCTCAGTTTGGTCGCCTGGACGGAGCGGTCCTTAGAATCATGGATGCCGACGGGAAGGAACTGTGGAGCAAGAGCTTTCCGGGCGGATTCGCGGGTGACTGGTACTACGCAAAGGAGGCAGGCAAGCGTATCTGGTTCTCGGACCTGGAGGGGAAGGGCCATACCAGCGTTCTCTTTTCTTATCTCGCCGCGTCCGGCTCACAGTCCCAGTCGTCAACGCTGATTTGTTATTCCGATCGAGGCAAAGAAAAATGGCGTTGGACTCCCGGCAGAGACCTGCCTGAGCTTGCGGGAAGCCCTCCCACGTTCGGTACGGTTGCCCTGGAATTCCTGAAGGCGCGGGAAAACAAACCTGCGCGAATGGTGGTTGCGAGTCTCCATATTCCGTGGTGGCCGAGCCAGATCGCGATCCTCGATTCCAATGGCAAGACGGTTTCTGAGTATTGGCATTCTGGCGGCTTAAGCTACCTGACTCTGGCTGACCTGGATGGCGATGGCAGACAGGAGATCATCGCCACGGGAGTAGCCAATGGGTACGATCATCAAGCGACATTGGTGGTGCTCGACCCGGACCGTGTGTCTGGAGCTTCCACCGAGGTGCGGCCCGAGTTTCAAATCCACGGCATGGGGGTTGCCCATGAGAGGTTGCGTCTGTTATTTCGCCGGAGCGATTTGAACCAGGCGACGTCCCAGTACAATATCGCTACCGAGCCGACGTTTGAGCAGGGGAACATTCGGCTCACCGTGGTGGAATGCACTGCTCCGGCTTACGGTTGCCGGATCTGGTATGAATTCGACAAGAACTTTCGTCTGATTGCGGCCTTTGCCGGGGGGGATGAATTTCGCAGCGCTCATGCGCGGTTCTATCAGAATGGCAAAGATATGCACACCCTCAGTGCGGAAGAACAGGCGGAGTTCCAAAAAGTTCGATGCCTGGTGGGATGTAAGGCAGAGTTTGTTCCGGTCGGGAACCTAGTTCCGTAGAACCGATCACAATTGAGCGTGAGCTCAGAATTGGACCGAAATAGGCTCAAACTTCATACCAATTTCATATCATCTTCGGCTCCGGTACGCCCCTACATACCCGATTTCGTGCTACTATCCCCCGCTTGCAACTGCGCCATGGAGGGCCCTCATGCGAATCTCAACGAATTCTGGCTTGCGACTGGCTGCGGTTCTTATCGCGGCAGTCCTGATACCCAGTTCCGGATGGGCGGCTACGACGAAAAACTGCCCAGCCGAACCGTCGCAGACGTCTATCGCGTCAGGACAGACGTACTTGGGCGCGAATTGCGTTCTCTCTACCACCGGCGACTTGGATAAGTTCACGTTCACCGGGGCGGTAGGCGACGTCTGGCATATGGTCGCGGGCATGCAGGGCACGGTTTCCAACATCTGCCTGGAGCTCCAGGCCCCTAACGGTTCGGCGGCGATCCCCACTACCTGCACCGTCTATCCGTCAAAACTGACATTGGATTTTGTTCAGACAGTGACGGTCGCTGGAACCTACACCCTATTGCTGACGGAAACGAACGATGGAGGCGAGGGGTACGCAGTCTCGCTGGAGCGTCTGAGCCCGCTCCCGCCTGACGCCATCCCGCTGGTTCTGGGGAAGGGCGTAACTGGCACGGTCGTCCCCACTGCCCAGAATGCTTTCACCTTCTATGGAGATACGATCGGTGTATACGACGTAACCGAAAGCATGCTCGGCACCTCGGACAACATCTGCTTCAATATCTATAAGCAAGGCGGGACCAGCATCTTTACCACGCCCCCCTGCACCGTTTACCCGAGCACGACCTCCATCACAGAAGACATAACGCCAGCCCAGAACGCTACGTATCTGCTGGTCGCCTACACATCCAACAACGATGGGAGCGAGTCCTACAATCTGCAGGTGTCGTGCTTGAGCGGTACTTGCAAAGTTATTCAGCCGAAGTGCGTGCTCACAGACACGGCCAGCTACGATGCAACCTCCAGTACCCTAACCATGAATTTCACGCTTGGGACGCCGGTTGCCGTGACCTGGAAGGGCTGGCTCGTGTCTAAGAGTGGAATGAAATCCCTTTGGTCGCTCGCTCAGCCGATCACCGAACCGGCGGCCACCCTGACCAAGATGCAACCTAGCGTTGCCGCATCGGGTAATGTTGGGATTCTTTCGACGCTGACGACACCGACAGGCGGGATCACGTGTTCCAGTTGGACGCTGGTCAATACCGGGAAGCCGTAGCGGTCGAAGGGATGTAGAGACTTACTGATTACGTTCCGCCTCAAACCGTGGTCGGCTGCCGCAAAGGGCCCGAAAGCTTCCAGGCGGCCAAGGTAGTCCGCGCATACTTGAGAGCTATTTCGAAACCCTCCCGGTCCCAGCGGGAGGGTTTTTTATTGGAGAAGTCTGGACATAGCGGGTACAGCCGACAATCAGCGGTATGTTCAGGGCGTCGTGAACTTCGTCATTCTTTGTTACTTCTCCGTTCATCCGAACCAAGATCAGAATTCCAGACGTGCTTGAAATGCAATCATTCGCGGACTGCTGTCGCCGCCGAGTCCTACGCCAAGCAGGCCAGTGGGTGGGGAAGTGGTGTAGGTGAGGGCTCCGAAGCTGGTTTGCGTCGAGGGCTTTCCGGGCAGGCCGGCCAGTATCATGCTGGGCAGGCCAAAGTTCGGATGGTTGAAGACATTGAAGAACTGGGCTTCGAGCCGAAGCCTCACGTGCTCGGTCACGGGGAACCATTTTGTCAGATAGAAGTCGTTCCAGAAAAAGTCTGGGCCGCGCAGGGCGTTGCGTCCAAGGTCACCGAATTGGCAATTTCGCTGGTTGTCGCCGCCATTACACTCTCCCGTGCTTGGATCGACGGCCGACGCGAAGGCATTGGGATTTAGCCACTGGAGAGTTCCCGGCTGCGTCACTCCCTGCACCGGGTGGTGTTGATACAACGCCACGCCGGGAACGACACTGGCAAACTGCGGTCCACTCCCCTGGACAATTCCATTGCCATCCGCTGAATAGGGTGTGCTCAGGACAGAGAACGGGACTCCGCTGTGCCAGAAGGCGGTGCCGGAGATCTGCCAGCCGTTGAGCGCATATCCCAAAGAATGGTTACGCACTCGGACGGGCAGTTGATAGACATACTGCGCGTTGAGATTGGAACGGATGTCGTAGTCGCATGGACCGTAGTCGCGCGCGAGTTCTCCCGGCAGCGGCGACAGAATTCCGCCAGCGGAAAATTGCAGAAACCCTCCATTCGAAACCGTATCCAGGCAACGACTCCACGTGTAATTGATTTGACCTTGCAGGCCGTGACTGAGGCGCTTCATGGCCGTCAGTTGAAGGCCGTTGTAATGGCTGTTCTCGCCGGTGGAGAGCTGTGTGACCGCCCCAAAGCGCGCGTCCGTCGGCTCCATGTAAGGAAATGGGGCGAAGCAGCCTTGGCAGACCGTCTGGTATCCATTCACTTGGGTCAAATAGGACTGGTTCACAGCGCGCGTTCCAACGTATTGCGCCTGCACACTCGCAGTCGTTCCAAATTGATGTTCAAGTCCCAAACTCCACTCCATGAAATACGGTGCATGAAGTTCGCCGTTCGGGACCGCCGTAATCGCGACCGGGGGAAGACAGGTGGCCGCATTCGATTGAGCGGACGCACAAGAGAGCTGGCCACTTGGAAATCCTGCGCTAAATCGCTGATTTGCGGCGACGGTTGCATCGACTGCACTGCCCGGCACATCGGGTGCGATGGCGGTGCCGCCGACGGTCCCAAGCAGACCGCCCTGGAATGTCTGAACATAGGGCGGATTGACGCCTACGAGGTCGGCAATGCTGCCCGGCAGAATGTCGCTAAAGATTCCGAAGCCGGAGCGCAGAACGGTATTCGGTTCCAACTGCCAGGCAATTGCGGTTCTTGGTTGCAGGATCGCGATGGGAGTCGACGAGAATACATTCGTGAGGCCGGTCTGAATCGCAGCATTCAATGGCTGATTCACGTCGTGGGAGATGGAAGCGAATGAGCCGTGAAGGCGAGCGATTTGCCCATGCGGGTTCAACGGATTCGAGTTGAACGTATCGCGCAATCCAAAAGTCCAAGTCAGATTCTTCGTTACCTTCCATGTGTCCTGGGCATAGAGGTCGAGATTCAGAAAGTTGAAGGGCTCATTGGCCGAGGTGGGAAACGTCTTCGCCGCCGTCGAGGCGATGCCGTAGATATATTGCGGCAGCGTCGTGAAAGTGACCGTCGGCACCGAGCCCTCGGCGAAGTCGTAGTCGTTCAGCCGGAAGATTCGCGTATTAGTTCCGAAGCGAAGTTCGTGCGCGCCGTGGCTCCATGCCAGGTTGTCGTTGATAAAGAAGCGGGACGCGCGCCTTCCTTGAACCCAGGTATTATCCAGTCCTCCGATTTTGGTGAAAGGCGCATTTGCGCCGCCGCCCTGCAGCACGATCGGAAACGCCGCCAAGGTCTTCTGCAGATCGCTTGGCCCGAACAGGCTTTCGTACCAGGAAAAGGCTGGATTGAAATAATTCACGAGATGCTGCGAAAAGACGTGCGTGTATCCGGCTGCGAAAGAGTAGAGAGGCTGAGGAGAGACCGAATTGAAGAGCGAATTGATCGGGTCGGTATAAGCGGCTTGTACTCCATTGTCGAGCTGAAAACGGAACCACGCTGTATTTCTCTCGTCGATGTTGTAGTCGATGCGGGCCGTCTGGACCTGCTCATGGTCATCGCTCGAATGCGAGATGCTTTGCCGGTTCGCGCAACCGTTTCCATCGTTGGCGATCGCGGGAGCGCCCCCGCCGACATCGAACGGGCAGCCCAGTACTGTTAATGGCGACCCGCTTGTCGCGCCATAAAGCGAGAACATCTTCTGATAGAACGGGACCGATTGCGGCGACGGGGGATAAGTCGAGCCTGTGACCGAGTCGATGCCGCCGAGCGGGAGCTGCTGGAGCACGTATTGCTGGAATGCGGCGGTGGGGACTGTCGTCGGCGTGACGATAGGCAGAGCGATGCGGACCCATTCGCTGTCAAAAAAGAAAAACAGCTTGTCGTGAGAGATCGGGCCGCCCAGACTGCCTCCGAAGTGATTCACTGTCGCTCCCGGTTTGTGATTGCCCGGCGTTGCGTTGGTGAAATAATCCGCGGCGTTCAGAATCGATCCGTTCCACAGTTCGTAGAGATTGCCGTGGAACTGATTCGTGCCGGACTTGGTGACGTAGTTCACTTGCGATGCCCCATATCGTCCTTGATCCACGGAATAGGACAGGGTATTAACGGTCACTTCCGAGATTGAATTCAGGCCTAGCACTAAATTGGTAGAGAGGCCACTGTTCAGGTTAGTAAGGGGATCGTTCGTCTCCAGTCCGTCGACGATAAAACCATTGGATAGTGCGGGCAAGCCGTTGAACTCGACGTTACCGTAGCCGTTGGTGCCGCCTACGAAGTCATTGCCGCTGCCCGCCGTGTTGATGACAGATCCAGGCGCAAATTGCAGGGGATAGGTTAAATCTCCGCCTGGGTTGGGAAGATTCTCGAGCGCCGGCGCACTCAGGTTCGTGGAGGTGTTGGCATTCTCCGGATTTATCAGCGGAGGTTCAGAACTGACCTCGACGGTTTCTCGGGTTTGCGCGATTCTGAGGCGAAAATCAATATTCTGCTTCTGGCCCAGCCCAGAAATTACGTTGTCATTTTCTTGTGGCTCGAAGCCTGGCGCTTCGACACGGACTGAAAACCTGCCGGGCTTTAGCTGGGGAAAATCGAACCTCCCCGCACTGTCGGTGTTGGCGCTCCGCGTTGCGCCCGTTTCTCGATTCGTGACCGTGACCGTAGCTCCCGGAATAGCGGCGCTGCTTGCGTCCGAGACCTGCCCTACGATGGCGGTCGTCGTCTCGCCTTGCCCATGTGCCGGAGGCGAGGCAACCAAGGCAGCGATTGTCAAAGCGAGCGGCAGACACATGACACGCATTGTAGTTTTCGTATCCCCAGTGCAGCGGAGTTGTTCCGAGTCCGGCGTTGCGCCTTAACTACGACTGCATAATGACAGTTAACTATAGTTAACCAAAAAAGGCAAGTGGAACGAGGGCAGTGAGGAACGGGAGTTTCCTCAAAGAGGCTTCCGTGACGGGAGGAGGGCTTGCTAACGTCGAGGGGAGCGGATGACGTAGTCGGATCTTAGTGTACTTCCAGCGAGACCACATCTCCGTCCGCGGATCCGCCGGGCTTGTAGTTCACCGTGACCTGGCGATTTTGCCACTCGCACGAAAAGTCGTCGGCGCCAATCAGGAGTAGCGACTTGTAGTCATCGGCACGCAGTTTCAGTTCGGAACTTCCTGCGGCGACCGTCAGGATGGCGGACGGAGCCTTTGAGCAGTCCACGTCGACGAGACGTCCCTTCAGGAATTTTGTGGGACGCTTGTCTGGCACTCCAGAGTTCGGTGCGTGCTCGGCTGCGGCACGCTTGGCGGCGTCTTCATCCAAAACGTCGAATGGAGATTTCTGTGGCGCCAGCGTTGTCTGAGTCGGGCCTGCGCCAGAGATGCCGTACTTACGCTCCGACCCCGCACGCGTGAGCAGATCGCGGGCGAGCGTGGCCATTTTCGGATCGTTGCTCGATCGGAGGCGGTCGAGGAGAGCGTCGGCGGCGTCCCATTTCTTGCCTGCGATGTAGATCTGCGCCAGATGATAGACGTAAGTCTCGTTGCGCGGACTCAACATCATGGCTGCGCGTTCGGCCTGCATGGCCGCGGGAGTGCTCCCACCTTCATTGCGCGCGAGGCCGAGCAGATCGTAGGCCGCGGCGAGTTCGGGATACCAATCGAGCACTGACCTGAGATCGAGCATCATGTTGGGCAGGCCCTGAATGTCGGTGTGATTCGCCTGAGCCATGCGGTACTTCAACGCGCAAAGGTAATAGCGGATCCACATGTCCCCCTGGTTCAGCGCGGCTGCGTCGCCGAGTTCGGTGATGGCTTCAGGGAACTCGCCGCGCTGCATGTGATCCCAGGCGAGGATGCGATGAGCGAGAGCATTACCGAGAGCGTTTGAGGGGAGTTGCGCCTCGTCTTCGTTTTTCTTCTCGGCGCGTTGTGTTTTCGCGTCCGACTTGATGTCTGCTGGAGTCGGCGTCGTGGCCAGCGTTTGCAATGCCTTCAGGCCGATCTCGCGACGTTCCGGAATGCGAATCTGGATTTCGGCGTAGAGCGCGCGCTCATCTGCCTCGGGCAGCGGCTTGAAAGTGATCGCCGAATCGTCAGGGCCTACCGGAGTGGGGAAGCGGTAGGCCTGCTCAGCATTTGCCGCATTCGCAGGCTCTGCCGGAGCGGGCCGCGCGGAGTCGAGTGCGGTGAAGAGCGCGGCCTGGGAGTGGAAATAATCTTTGATCGCCTGCTCCAGTTGCGCCGAGGTCATGCTGTAGGCTTTTTGAATCGCCTCTTCCACCGGCATGCGCTGGTTCAACACGAGATCAAAGTACATTCCGGTCTCAGCCAGCTTCTGCTGATGCAGCAGGTAGTGCATGACGATCCAGGATTCCGCGTAGTAAAGCGTGTGGCGTGTGCCTTCGGCATTGGACGCGGTGTCGTGCTTCATCGTGAACAGGTCGGGGATCGACATCCAGGCCTGCGCATTCAGTGACTCGGTGAGCGACTTCTGAGGAGTCGTCTCGCCTTGGTTCCCGAGCAAACCCTGCGCGGCCGCGCGGGGAAGTTCAGGATCTCCGCCGATTTGAACTTGCCGATTGTCGACGTGGATGGAACTGAAGTATTCGCAGAGGCCTTCGTCGAACCATCCCTGAGCCGGAGGATAGTTGTCGTTGAGCAGCATGTGCGCGAAGTCGTGCGCGACGGCGCGCCACGGTACCTCTTCGGAGAGGTTGAGAACGATGAAGTCCTGGTCTTCGCCGGGGAGGAAGAATCCCGGGACATCGATGGGCCGGCCGTCGTGCAGTGGGGCGGCCTGGTAATACGACTGGTCGTTCTTGAACGCGAGGATAGTCAGCGGGATGGGCTGGTTGAGGCGCTCCTTTGATAACAGAGTGGCGAAGACGGCGCGCATCTGCTCAAAGCGCAGGGCGACTTCACGGCCCTTCTTGTCGCCGGCATCGGTGATGACGGTGAAATGCGTGGAGTGGACTTCGAGCCAAGGGGGCTGATCGGCGGCGAGGGCGGAGAGAGAAAACGTCAGCGCCAGCAACGCAAGGTCAACCGGGATGGAGCGAGTGCGAGGCATGGGGGCCGGAAGGGCGGGCTCCAAGCAAATGCTATCACGCAAGTTGAGAGGCGGCTCTGCCGCGGCAACTAAGGTGCGGTTCAACTGGGGCGAGCACGTATAATGCCCGGTTCATCTTTATGTGCTCGGGAAATCGCATTCATCCTCTGTGCTTGATGGCCGTCGTGTTTGCGGCCTCGCTCGCGGTTGCCGCTTCAACTGCGACTTGGAGCGGAGTGGTCATTGATGGTGGGGGCACGCCTGTGGCCGGAGCTTCCGTCGCCCTGCACTCGCTCGATCACAAGCAAGACCACGACGTAAGCACCCTCCCCAACGGAGAGTTCTCGATCGCGGACCTGCCGCCCGGAAGGTACTCGCTTGCAGTCATGATCGGCGACAAGACCTGGAATGCCGCGGCTCCGATCACGGTCAAAGACGGTTCCGCGACGACCATGACTCTGCGGCTTACGTCGTCTGGGGATGAACTCCTCGTCTCGATCTCCCCGGCCAAGGCCTCGAAAGAGGCGAGCGGTGGCGAGCACCTTTCCAGCACAGAAGTTTCGAGTCTTCCGCTCAATGCCCGCGACTTCAGCAAACTGCTGCTGCTCGCCGCCGGGACGATGACCGATGCCAACGGCGCGGCCAATTTCACGCAGCAGTTTGCAGTGAATGGGCAGCGCGGGACGGCGACGGTTTTCTCTGTCGATGGATTCGATACGACCGATCCGGAGATGGGCGGCGCGACGTTCTCCAACTTCAATGTCGACGCGATTCAGGAAGTGCAGTCGAGTTCCGGCGTGATGCCTGCGGAAATTGGGCACGGCGCCGCAAGCTACACCAATGTCGTGACCAAGTCGGGCGTGAATCAGATCCACGGCAGCATGTTCGAGTTTCTGCGGAATGCGTCGTTCGACGCTCGAAATTATTTCGATTACAAGGACCCTACCGGCAAGAGACGTATTCCACCGTTTGCGCGGAATGAATTTGGATTTACCAACGGCGGACCGATTGTCTTGCCGGGGATCTACGACGGACGCGGCAAGACGTTTTACTTTGGCGAGTACCAGGGATTTCGCCAGGTGCTTGGCACCACCCAGGTCATTCCGGTGCCAACGCCGGATGAGCGGCAGGGAATCGACACGACGACGGTTCCGGGCGACACGCTGACGGTTCCGCTCCCGCTGAACCCGCAGGTTGTGCAGGTGCTCAATGGCTATCCCCTGCCCAATGAACCGGACGGGCCTTTCGGAGATCGAACGTATGCAGCGTCGTCGAAGGTGGTCACGACGACGGATCAGTTCTCGGTGCGGGTTGATCACCAGATTTCGAATAAAGCTTCGCTGTTGACGCGCTTCAGCTTGAACCAGGTGACGGGGCCGCTGACAAATCCCGACCAGACGGCAATCAATCCGGGCTTCGGAGTATTGTTCTTCGATCACCAGCGCAGCGCGGGCGTGAAGTACACGCGGACGATTTCTCCGCATCTGATTTCGGAAACTTCGCTGGGATACATTCGCAGCACGCCGTTCTTTCCGACGACGAATCACACGCAGCCGGGAATTGGCTTCGGCGATGGTCTTTTCCAGGCCTACTACGCGCCGGCGGGGTCAATCTTCGGATCGTACTCGAACCTTTATCAACTGAAGGAAGACATGTCGCTCGTGCGCGGGTCGCACGCGTTCAAGTGGGGACTGGAGATTCGGGTCAATCGTGACTCGACGATTTTTGGGACGAATCCGAATGGGCAGTACGATTTTGGCGGCGGCCCGGCGTACTCGCCCGAGCACATTCCGTCGGCGAGCGGTACGAATGACATTCAGCAGGGACAGTTGCTGCCTGACTCGCTAACGCAACTGCTAACTGCGACTCCTTATTCGTACGGCATCACCGCGCCGGCCAGCATTACGCCGATAGGAGACAAGTTCGATGAAGCGGGCGTGCGGCGCGAGGCTTACAACCTGTATTTTCAGGATGCGTGGAAAGCCACGTCGCAACTTACCGTCAACTACGGAATGCGTTATGAAGTGAACAGCCGCATTCATGAGGCGACGAAGCGCACCTCGCTTCCGGTATTTCTTGGACCAGACGGCAAGACGGTGCCCTATTGGGATCGCACGGCCAAGCAGGAAGTTCTGATCAATCCGCAACCTCCGTACGATCAGGATTGGAACGGCTGGGGACCGCGGCTGGGACTGGACTATGCCCTCGGCCGACACACCGTGCTGCACGCGGGCGGAGCGATCACAACGGAGATTCCGAATCTGTGGCAGGACAATTTTCTGACGGCGGCGATTCCTTATGCGTTCTCGTTGGCGATTTATGCGCAGCCGACGAATCCGGTTCCTTTTCAAAATACGTTTGTGCCGACCCCTCTGCCAACGGCCTACAATACAGCGGGACAGCCGATCTTCGCCACCGGTCGATCGCAGGATGTTCCCGCGAATACCGTGATCGATCTGCCGCGCTTCCAGAATGAGTTGGACGCGCTCACGCCGGGAAATGTGCAGTTGATCACCGGTATTGGCATCGTCAAGAACTTTGGCAACGGGTACATTGGAAGCTGGACGGCAGGCGTCGATCACGATTTCGGCGACTTCAAGTTCAATGCGTCGTACGTGGCCACAGCCGGAATTCACCTTCCGCGCGTGTTCTGGCCAAACAGCTATGGCGGCGCGACGCCGAAGTTCGCGCCGTTCACGCAATTCGACTCGACGGGAAATCCGACGGGCGGTTTTGGCACAGAATCGCTGATCGTCAGCACCTCGCATTCGACCTATCACGCTCTGCAAACCAGCCTGACCAAGAATTCCGCTCGGCTGGGTTTAGGTCTGCAGGCGAGTTACACGTATTCGAAATCGCTTGACGATACCAGCGCCGTGCTCGGTGGACTTGTTGGGTCGGCAGGGACGGTGCTGCAGACAAATCCGCAGAATCCGTGGGATACGTCGAAAGAAAAAGGTCCGTCAACGTTCGATGTGACGCATGTTTTTGCCGTGAGCGTGATCCAGTTGCTGCCGTTTGATCGCGTGGCGTGGCTGCGTCCTTTGGGGAAACCGCTGACCAAGGGCTGGCAGTTTCTGAACATCACGACGTTGACGACGGGATCCCCCTTCACCGTGTTTTCGGGTGAACAGCAGACTGGCGTCGGGTTGGGTGGAGGCGATCGTCCTGATCTGGTTTCGATGCCGCATCTCTCGACAAGTCGTCCGGTGCGCGATGACTACTTCGGACTGGGAAAGAACAACTTCACGTTCTTCAATATTCCGGTGAATGTTCCGGGAGGGACGGGGCCGAACCAGGGGCGCTTCGGCACGCTCGGCCGCGATACGTTCCGCGGGCCGGGATACCACGACTTCGATATCGCCATGATCAAAGACACTCCATTCGGTCATCGCGGGAGCACGGAGTTCGGGACGCTGGAGTTTCGTGCGGAGTTCTTCAACGTATTCAACGTGGTGAATTTCGGGTTGCCGTCGAACATCCTCAAGGGCAGCGGATTCGGCATCATCAGCAAAACGGCGGGGACATCGCGCCAGATTCAGTTCTCGCTCAAAGTGATTTACTGAAATATCTCCCGCCCGGTTTGCTCCGCTCGGCCGTCCCAGTTCCGTCGACGATTCATGTTGGACAACGCGCTCAGAAAGCCTACTCTATTGCGTTGTCCTGATAGCGCACGACGGGAAGGTCATCATGAAAAGGCATTTTTCGGTATTTCTGGTTTGTTGTGCGGTTGCAATTCTCTCTGCCTCAAGTTCTGCCGGCGATCTGAAGATTCTCACCAACCATCTTGGATACGAAGTGCAAGGTTCCAAGCACGCGGTCATTCTCGGGAGGGCGGGCGACAGTGTCTCGAATTGCGCGCTCAAGGACTATTCCACGGATCGGGTAGTTCTCTCCATAGCGGCGAAGTCCGCGGGTCCGGTGCAGAAATGGAGGGATTGGTATTTCTGGACTCTCGATTTCGACACCTTCATGATCGAAGGCAAGTACTACCTGGACTGCACGTCAGCAGCTGGAGATATTCGGTCGTTACCGTTTCGCGTTCAGCGAGATCTGCTGGAACGAAACACTATGTTGGACGTCATTTACTACTTCAAGGATGAGCGCAGTTCGGGGCAGATGGATAAAGCAGATCATCATCTGAAGTTTGACGGCGAAAAATCCGGCACGGTGGACGCTCATGGTGGGTGGTGGGATGCAACCGGCGACTACGGCAAACATCTGTCGCACCTTTCGTTTTCTACGTACTTCAATCCGCAGCAGATTCCTCTGGTGGTGTACAGCCTCTTAAAGAGCTATGAGCAGGCGAAACTGAGGGGGTTGCAGGGACTCGCGAGATATGAGCCGCACCTGCTGGACGAAGCCATGTTTGGGGCGGACTATCTGGTTCGGCTCAGAGTTCCGGGTGGCTCGTTCTATCGATCGGTCGGCAACGGCGGCGTGGATCAGGTTCCAGAAAAGCGCAAGATCGCCGGAGAGATGAAGCGCTTTGGCATTGAGAACGCGCCCGGGCAAGGCGCCAAGCAGATGTTGGAGCAGGCCAATAACGATCTGGAATATGAAGTCAGCTACCGGTCAGGAGGCGGAATTGCAATCGCCGCGCTGGCCATGGCAAGCACGTATCCGGTGTCGGGAGAGTTCTCCAGCGCCGACTATTTGAAGGCTGCGAAAGATGCCTTTGATTATCTGGAGAAAGACAATCTCAAGCTGACAAACGACGGCAAGGAAAACATTGTTGACGACTACTGCGCGCTGGCCGCCGCGACTGAGTTATACCGCGCCACGCATGAGGCCAAATACAAGGTCGCTGCCGACCGGCGCGCGAAGAATCTGATGAGCCGTCAGATCAGCGCCGGCGGCTACCAGAATTATTGGCGTGCCGATGACGGGCAGCGTCCGTTCTTTCACGCCTCGGATGGCGGCTTTCCGGTTGTGAGCTTGCTCTACTATTCCGAGATTGCTGACGCAGCGGTGAGGCAGCAGGTACTCGACACGGTAAAGAAATCTTTGGAGTTCGAGTTAGGGCTCACGGCAGAAGTGAATAATCCGTTTGGCTACAGCCGCGAATATGTACAGGACAAAACCGGGGCGCGCCGCAGCAGCTTTTTCTTTCCGCACGACAGCGATGCCGCTCCATGGTGGCAGGGCGAAAACGCGCGGCTGGCGTCGGTGGCAACCGCGGCACGTCTGGCGGAGCGTGTGTTCTCTGGTGATGCGGCGTTTCGGGGACGACTTGAGAGCTTTGCAACGAACCAACTGAACTGGATTCTTGGATTGAATCCCTTCGACTCGTGCATGTTGAATGGCGTTGGGCGGAACAATCCTCCGTATATGTATTTTGATTCCTGGGAATTCACAAACGCGCCGGGAGGAATTTCGAACGGCATCACCGGCGGATTCCACGATGAGAATGACATCGACTACCTACTGACCTTCCGTGAAACCGGCGCCGACAATGATTGGCGTTGGGGGGAGCAGTGGCTGCCGCACGCGGCATGGTATCTGCTGGCGGTTGCCGCGCGAGACGACAGGGAACAGTAAACGAATCGTCGTACGCGTCCGTGGCTGAAGGCGGCTTGGCCCAACTGCCTAGTCGCCGCTGGCGTGGTTCTGCGTGGGGACTAAAACCAGGCGCGGGCGAGCGGGTTCGGGCTGCGTAGTGGGGCCGAACGAGTGCAGGATGCCGATGACGGCGAGATAGGCGGCGAGAACCCCGAATCCGACCGACGCGATGACGGTGACGAAGAGAATGACGGGCATAAAGAACGAATTCACGATCGACCAACCTTAGTAAAGAGCTGTTATCAGATGCGCCGCCCGGGATTCCGTATACCTGCTTTTTCAGCGCGCAAAGCCTTGGGCTTTCTCAATCTAACCGCGTTGACGCTCCGCGCTGTTGACGACTAAGATACGGAGTAGAGCTGTGCATTCCTACTCTGGAACAATTCTGGTCACCTGTCGACATTACGGAAGGGACATCACCCCGGGCTGATCATGGCGATTACCAAGATTTCTGTCCGGGGCGCCCGGCAGCACAATCTGAAAAACATCGACGTTGAGATTCCGCGGAACACCCTGACGGTGGTGACCGGGCTTAGCGGATCGGGGAAGTCTTCGCTCGCCTTCGACACGATTTATGCCGAGGGACAGCGGCGGTACGTCGAGACTCTGTCGGCCTACGCGCGGCAGTTTCTGGATCAGATGGAGCGTCCGGATGTTGATGGAATCGATGGACTTAGCCCTTCCATCTCGATCGAACAGAAGACCACCAGCCGCAGCCCGCGATCGACTGTCGGGACCATCACTGAGATCTACGACTATCTTCGCCTGTTGTTCGCTTCGATTGGAGTGCCGCACTGTCCGAAGTGCGGGCGGGCGATCAGTCGGCAGTCGGCGGATCAGATCGTCCAGCGCGTGATGGCGCTCACGCCCGAGGACCGGGTCATGGTTATGGCGCCGATCGTCCGCGGGCGCAAGGGCGAGTTCAAGAAAGAGATGGAGACACTCGTCAAGCATGGCTATACGCGAGCGCGCATCGACGGCGAACTGGTCAGCCTCGATGACGAAGCACTGATCAATCTAGACAAGCGGAAGAATCACACGATTGAAGTTGTGATCGATCGTTTATTGGTGAAGCCAGGGATTGAGCATCGGCTGGAAATGTCGGTTGGATTGGCGATGAAGCTCGCAGGCGGCTTGGTGCAAGTTGCGGTCGTGGGCGGTGACGAGCAACTCTATTCCGAGAAGCTAGCGTGTCCGGATTGCGGGATCAACGTGCCGCAACTTGAGCCGCGATCGTTTTCGTTCAACAGCATGTATGGAGCGTGCCCGGAGTGCCACGGACTAGGCAGCAAGTATGACTTCGATCCGGCGAAAGTGATCAGCGACTGGTCGAAGCCACTGCTCGATGGCGGGCTGGGGCCAGGATCGGCATCGCAGAATCTGATTCATCAGCTGCAGATTGTGTCGGCGGCGTACGGCATCGACCTGAGCACTCCGTTTGAAAAACTTCCGGAGAAGACGCAGGACTTTCTGCTGAATGGCGAACAGGGACGCGGCGGTAAGACGGGATTTCACGGCATCTTCGGATATCTGAAACAGAATCTGGAGGAGTCGACTTCAGAAGGCTATCGCGACTGGCTGATGGATCACATGTCGGCGACGGAGTGTCCGGCATGTCATGGCAAGCGGCTGCGGCCGGAGAGTCTCGCAGTCAAAGTCAATGGGATGTCGATTGCCGACTTCACCGCGATGCCGGTGGCGCGGTCCCTGACCGTGGCGCAAGGAATAAAGCTCGCCGGGCGCGAGGCGGCCATTGCAGGACGCGTCATGCACGAAGTGACGGAGCGATTGCAGTTTCTGCATGCAGTGGGGTTGGGATACATCTCGCTCGATCGCTCGGCGGCGACTCTCTCGGGCGGAGAGGGACAACGTATTCGACTTGCGACGCAGATTGGATCGAAGTTGCGCGGCGTGCTTTATGTACTCGATGAGCCCTCGATCGGACTGCATCATCGAGATAATGACCGGTTGCTGAATGCGCTGGAAAACTTGCGCGATCTGGGAAATACCGTTCTTGTGGTCGAGCATGATGAAGAGACGATCCGTCGTGCGGATTACGTTGTCGATCTTGGACCTGGCGCGGGTCGACATGGTGGGGCGCTGGTGGCGCGTGGTACTCCGGAAGAAATCATGAGCAATCCCGACTCGCTGACTGGTGCGTATATCTCGGGGCGGATATCGATTGCAATGCGGCCGGAGCGGCGGCATGCGAATGGAGCGGCGCTAACGATCCTCGGCGCGAAGGAAAATAATCTCAAGAATCTGGATGTGATTTTCCCGCTGGGTGTGATGACGGTAGTGACGGGAGTCTCCGGCTCAGGGAAGTCGACGCTGGTGAATGACATTCTGTACAAGGCACTGGCGCGGCAACTCTATCGTTCGCGCGAGAAGGCGGGCGACCACAAGGCGATTTCGGGTGCGGAAAATATTGATAAGGTCATCCGCATCGATCAGTCACCGATTGGGCGGACTCCGCGGTCGAATCCGGCGACGTATACGGGAGTCTTCACGCAAATTCGCGACTTCTACGCGATGTTGCCTGAGTCGCGCGAGCGGGGATACAAGGCTGGGCGATTCTCGTTTAACGTGTCCGGCGGACGCTGTGAAGCGTGCCAGGGTGAAGGGCAGCGGCGCATCGAGATGAATTTTCTTCCCGATGTGTATGTGCTGTGCGAGGTCTGCGGCGGGCGGCGGTATAACTCGGAAACGCTGGCGGTGAAGTACAACGGGTACTCCATCGCCGACCTGCTGGAAATGCCGGTGTCTGATTCGCTGCCGATTCTCGAAAACATTCCGCAGGTGAAGCAGAAGCTGCAGACGCTGGTCGATGTGGGGCTGGGATACATTCATCTGGGGCAGTCGGCGGTGACGCTATCCGGCGGCGAGGCGCAGCGCATCAAACTGGCGCGCGAGCTGTCGAAGCGCCAGACGGGGAAGACGCTCTATCTGTTGGACGAACCGACAACTGGCCTTCACTTCGACGATGTAAAGAAACTGCTCGACGTGCTCCATCGTCTAACGGACTTGGGAAATTCCATCATCATCATCGAACATAATTTAGACGTGATTCGCAACGCCGATTGGATCATTGATCTTGGGCCTGAGGGCGGCGAAGAAGGCGGACGGCTTGTTGCCCAGGGCACGCCGGAGCAAGTCGCGCGCGTGAAGAAGTCGTATACGGGGCAGGCGCTGGCGGGATATTTTTCTAACGGGAAGAAAGTGGCTAGTGGCTAGTAGTCAGTGGTTAGTGACCAGTTCTTATTCTAGAGAATTCATCTGTCATCTTCCGATGTCATCCTCTGACAATTCGCAGTTTGATCCGCAGCCGGCGGTGAGCGCCGATCCGCAGACGCCTGTGCCAATCACGCCTGAGGTCCTCACCATTGGCTCAACCCCTCTAGGCTCAGTCGCACCGGCGGGCACGGCCCCCGCGCCGCCAACGGCGCCTGTGGAGAATCCTGCATGGAGCGGGTGGGACGTGCTGCTTATCGCACTACTGACGATCCTTACCTTAGTTGTTGTAGAAGCTATGACGGTCGTGGGCGCACGGCTTGTGGTTTTTCCCCACGCCAGCTTTGCTGAGGTCGCGCAAAAGCCGGTGCTGGCTCTGATTGGCGAGTTCCTCTCGTACATCGCCGTCGCCATCTACATGATCCTGCTGGTGGAAGGGAAATACCATGTGCGCTTTTGGAGCGCGATTCGGTGGAACTGGCCAGGCAGCACAGCCTGGAGGCTCTTAGGCCTGGGACTGCTCACGGTCTCGATTGATTTCCTGAGCCGATATTTGCCGATGCCGAAGACGACGCCCTTCGATCAGTTTTTCTCCAATCCGAGGGATGCTTACCTGATCGTCGCCTTCGCGGTCACGATTGGTCCTCTGATGGAGGAGCTTCTCTTTCGCGGACTTCTATATCCCGTACTGGCGCGCCGGATCGGAGTCGCAGGCGGAATACTGCTTACGGCACTTTCCTTTGGGCTTATCCACTATCCTCAATACAAATCGTGGTCCGCTGTCCTGGTAATTACTCTGGTTGGCGTGGTGCTGACTTCGGTGCGGGCCGTCACGAAATCAGTGGCAGCAAGTTTTCTGGTGCATGTGGGATACAACGGAACGCTGATGGCGGTGGCAGCCCTCGCGACGGACGGATTCCGGCACATGGATAAGGTCGGGCTGGCGCAGATCTATCTGCGCTAAGCGCCATCTACGCTAAACGCCGTTCCCATTTTGGGAACATCGGGTCTTGCTGAGAGACTCGCCAGAGAAACTTGAAGTATAGTAGCGAGACCCCCCGCGAGACGAAGCATGAGCCAACCGGTTGTTGACCCGAACCAGAGAGCTTCTGTGGCCGAGACGTTGCTGTCGCCCAGCATTCTCGAGGCGATTCCCGATGCTGTCGTGGCCGTGAACCAGCAGGGCGTCATCATTCAAGTCAATTCGCAGACGGAAACGCTCTTCGCCTACACTCGGGATGAACTGATCGGGCAGAAGATTGAGATTTTGGTACCGGAACGGCAGCGGCCCGAGCATGACCGTCATCGAGAGGAGTTTCATGCCAAGCCGAAGATCCGCCGCATGGGTTCCGGGCTCGACCTCTATGGACGGCGGCGTGACGGGTCCGAATTTCCGGTTGAGATCAGCTTAAGTCCAGTCATTGCGGGCGATGGAATGATCGTCCTGAGCGTCATTCGCGACATCAGCGATCGGAAGCGGATTGAGGAAGAACTGCGCCGAGCCAATGAAGAGCTTGACCGCCGAAAGAGCCGCGAGCTGCGCGATTCTCAGAACCGGCTGGCGCTGATTGTCGATTCTTCGCAGGACGCGATTATCGGCAAGAACCTCGATGGCATTGTCACGCACTGGAACAAGGGAGCGGAGCACATCTACGGCTACACAGCGCAGGAGATGATCGGCAGATCGATCACCCTGCTCGCTCCGAAAGACCGCGCCGATGAGATTCCGCAGATCCTCAAGAGGATCCGCGAGGGGGAACGAGTCGAGTACTTCGAGTCGGTACGAGTCACAAAAGACGGACGCAATTTGAACGTATCGATTGCGGTCTCTCCCATTTACGACGCGGAAGGCAAAGTGGTGGGAGCGTCAACCATAGCCCGCAATATCACGTCGCAGAAGCGGACCGAAGACCAGTTGCGGCACTCCCAGAAGATGGAGGCTGTAGGACGACTTGCCGGCGGTGTGGCGCATGATTTCAATAACCTGCTGGGGATTGTCACCGCCTGTTCGGAGTTGCTGCGAGATCGCGTTAGCGGGGAGAGCGTGGAATACATCGATAACATCAGCGAAGCGGCGAAGCGCGGGGCCTCGTTGACGCGTCAGCTTCTGGCCTTCAGCCGGCGGCAGTCTGTGCAGCCGCAAGTGCTGAATTTGAACGACCGGCTGAAGGATGTGAGCAAGCTCCTGCGTCCGCTGATGGGCGACGATGTCGAGATTGTGCTCTTGCCCCGCACAGCCATGGCAATTGTTGAGGCGGACCCCGGCCAGCTGGATCAGATTGTCGTAAATCTCGCCGTGAATGCGCGTGATGCCATGCCGCGAGGCGGAAGGCTGATTATCGAGACCTCCGTCTTTGAGCTTGATGAATCGTTCGCCCGCCAGCACTCGATGGTCGCCGGCCGCTATGTGATGCTGGCGATCAGCGACAATGGAATTGGGATGGACGAGGCGACGCGGTCCCGCATCTTCGAGCCTTTTTTCACGACCAAAGAAATCGGCAAGGGAAGCGGCCTCGGCCTGGCGACGGTCTATGGCATCGTCACGCAAAGCGGAGGCCACGTCTGGGTCTATAGCGAAGTCGGACATGGGACGACGTTCAAGATCTATCTTCCCAGCGCCGATGACAAGCTTGGAGTAGCCCCCGAGGCTCGGACGGAGGCTCTGCCTCCGAGGCGGGAAGGCTTGACTATTCTGCTTGCGGAAGACGATGCCCTCATGCGGCGCCTGACCCGGAAGATGCTCGAAGAGCATGGCTACAAGGTGCTGGAGGCGGTCGACGGAGAATCCGCTCTTGAGGTAGTTCGTTCGGAGCCGATTGATCTGATCCTTACAGACGTGGTGATGAAGGGAATGAACGGCCCCGAGCTGGTGCTGCGGTTGATGGACTCCCATCCTTCGATGAAAGTAGTCTACATGTCGGGCTACACTGGCGAACTCATCGCGAACCAGGGAGTCGAGGGCAGCATTCGGCTGCTGGAAAAGCCGTTTACGCGAGCCGACCTCTTGAAGACGGTGGATGCGGTGCTGGGGTAGATGTCCGGTGTGGGCATTCGTTCTCGATCATGAATTTAAAACTATTTTGCCTAGTGGTTTCCACTTGAGGACACCAGGTTTACCGATTTAACCTTTGTCGTTGCTCTGCGCCAATCCTTTTGCGATACTCGGGTCGCCATGAAAGGTAATCCAAAAGTTATTGCTGAACTCAACAAAGCACTGCGTGAAGAGTTAACCGCGATTAACCAGTATTTTCTGCATGCGGAAATGTGCGAGAACTGGGGATATCACAAGCTCTCTGAATTCATCAAGAAACAATCCATCGGCGAGATGAAGCACGCCGAAGTGCTGATCGAGAGGATTCTGTTTCTGGATGGCAGCCCGTCGATGCAGCCGTTGGAACTAACGGTCGGCGGCTCGGTGAAGGCGATGATCGACAGCGATCTAGCGCTTGAGGTCGGGGCGGTGAAGCAATACAACGACGCCGTTGCCATTGCCACTAAAGAAGGCGACAACGGATCGCGCGATCTCTTCGTTCAGTTGCTTAAAGACGAAGAAGGTCATGTCGACTTCCTCGAAGCCCAAGTCCACTTGATCAAAGAACTCGGGTACGAGCGGTATTTGACGATGCAGATGGGTGACGACGAGGAAGAATAGCTCCAAAAGTCAAAAGCCCCACTTCTCGCAAGGAACAGGAGAAATGGGGCACCCGCTGTCTTATCTGCTTTGAAAAAAGACCGGTCTCACTTCACCGTTACGGTGAGCAACTGCGCGCCGCTTACTACGTAGTCCAGCGCGGGGGTTGCGGTTTCGTCCACGCTCGACTCGCCGCTGACAATCATCTCCTGGTTGCCGCGCATGCCGTCCATCACGTTCATTACTGAGATGGGCAACGTGGGCATCACCTTGTCGCCGACGCGCGCTTCCGGATCGGATTCCAGCAACGAAACGTAGAGGCGATTATTGGCGTGCTCTTTATTAAGGAGCGAAATCGTCGATGCCAGGTCGAGTTTGCGTCCGAAGGCGGGGTTGGTGCGGCCGACGCGATCGAGAGTCTCGCCATCGCTCACCAGTATGCGCAGAATACCTTTGCTGGCGGACGTGGGGATCTTGACCGGAATCTGGCGGACGACCCGTTCTCCGCGATAGGGAGCGAGTACAGTTTCGACGATAACCTCATCACCGGGGCGCGCTTCGGTGACATCAGTGCGGGCGCTTTCGAGCCGGGCCCATCGGCGCTCGCGGACGAGATCGAAGTCGAGCTTCACGCTCTGGACTGCCGGAGCGTTGTAAGGATTGTCGTAGATTCGTCCAAATCGCTCGCCGAGCGAAAGAGCCGCGGCCATGGCGGCAGGCTGGCCATTCTCGGTCGGCACGAACATATTCTTCAGGCCAACTTCAGGGAAGCCCTTCACATTGATGCTGCCGTTCAGGCGGTAGGTAATTTCCTCGCCGTACTCGTTCACACCATGCAGGGCGTTGAACACGGTCGCCATGATTGCCACCGGGCTCAGACGGGGATTGTTCAGCACTTCGTAGTGAAATTCTTTGGCGCCTGCCCCGCCATGAATGGAAAGCGTTACCGGGATCATGTCGGGCTGCTTGTTGAAGACGCCCATGATTCCGGTGTGGCGATCCTGGACGAAGACTCCGGCTTCCTCGGTGGTGTTGACAATCTTGAAGGCGTTCAGCGGCGAGGGCAGCGTGGCCAGCACCGTTGCCTTATTCATGGGCAGATCGACGGAGCCGAACTGCAGCAGAGGATGTCCGCAGGCGAGCAGGCGCTGCGGATCGATGTAGGTCACGGTGCAGGTGGCGGCGATGTCCATGTCGCCGCGAACGAGAATCGCGCTCACGGCGGAACCGGGTTCAAGCGGTTCAGGCTGCTTGTCGTTAGTAACGGAGCCTGCGCCCATCACGGGCGTAATCCCCGCGGACGCGAACTTGCCGGCGAAATCGTGCACTGCCTCTTCGGAGAATCCGTTGAACACCAGCGGCGTCTCGATCGGCTTCAGATAATTTGCGAAATCCTGCGTTGCACCGGGCAAAGCCGCGCCATCACCCGGAGCCGCGGTCTTTCCAGCGGCGTTAGAGGTGCCGAGTTTCGTTGCGGCTGCTTCTTCCGACGGAGATTTGTCGAGCGCATTGATCTCGAGCATGTCGGCGATCGGAGTCACGCCGGCGATCGGTTCCTTCGAGAATTCGCCAATGCGGAAGGCTAGGGCTCCGGCCAGTTTCCCATCGAGATAAACCGGGCTGCCACTCATGCCGGCGACAACGCCCGTGTATTCGACCTTCTGCCCGTGCAGGCGAATCAGGATGATGTCACCCTTCGGCCCGTTCGCATTGCGCAGAACGCCAAGGACTTCGACGTCCATGGGTTCCGGCTTGACGCCTTCAAACACCGTGTATGCAACGCCGCGCATACCGGGATGGATCTGGTCCACTGGGATGGTCGGCTGGGAGGTTTGGGCAGCCAGAAATAAGGGTAGGGAAAGGCCTGCGACCAGAAGCGATAGAACTGCTTTTCTCATGTAACCCCGACAAAGACCCTGGGAAAAAGGGCCATCTACTGATTAGACTCTGACCAACTGCGACTCGTTGCCAGGAGGGGAAAGATCTGGGACCGGGCAAAACATCCCAATTGCGAATCCTTGCGTCTATACTAGCACAGAGACTTTTCGGGGTTCACCAATGTTTAATCTCCATAAAGACAAGACGTTAGAGCGAAAGCCGCTGAGATTGTTGGTTATTGCCGTCCTCTGCCTCTTACTGACGTTCGGCTCGCTTGCCGCGTGGGCGCACGATCAGCAGCAGACTCCAACACCAGCCCAGACGGATAACGGGAAGCCTAAGCAGGACGTCCCTGCGGACGCCGGTGGGCCTGGTGGCGACAATGTCGGTCCATACGCGATTCCGAAGAAGAAGGCTGATGACGCACCTCCGCCGCCTCCTCCGGTCGCGAAAAAGGCCGAGGACATGCCCGATTATTCGCTTAAGGTAAACGTTCCCCTCGTCAACGTGGATGTTCTGGTCACGACGAAAGATGGACAGTTCATCCCAGGGTTGAAGCAGGGCAATTTCCGCGTTATGGAAGACGGCGTGCCGCAGCAAGTTTCGCACTTCGCCGTATCGCAGGCCCCTATCACGGCGGTATTGCTGATCGAGTTTGCGTCGACCAATTATTTCTTTATGAGAGATGCGTTGGAGGCTTCCTACGCTTTTGCGAATTCGCTGAAGAAGGACGATTGGATCGCGGTCGAATATTACGACATGCAGCCGCACATCCTGGTGGATTTTACTCAGGATAAGCGCGCAGTTTATGGGGCGCTGAATCAGCTGCGCATTCCGGGTTTTGCCGAGACGAACATGTTCGACGCTTTGTATGACACGCTCGACCGACTCGACCGTGTCGAAGGAAAGAAATACGTGATCCTGGTAACGACGGGCGTCGATACCTTCAGCAAACTTACGCTCGACAAGATCATGAAGAAGATTAAAGACACGAAGGATGTCACGATCTTCCCGATCAGCATCGGCTTCATGGTGCGGGAGTACTGTGAGACCCACCCGGGGATGTGCCGTAACGCGCACGGCATGGGTATTCCCGTCGGCCACATGGACTATCTGCAGGGCGACAACGAGGTGCGAACTTTCGCGGCGATGACCGGAGGCCGCGCCTATTTCCCCCGGTTTGACGCCGAGTACGCGGAAGAATTCCAGGACATTGGAAACGACATTCGCAATGAGTACACGTTGTCGTATGCACCTACGAACTCGAAGCTTGATGGAACTTACCGCAAGCTGAAAGTCCAGGTGGTCGCGCCCGATGGTGGTCCGCTGAAGGTAAAAGATCAGAAGGGCAAGGATCTCAAGATCGATGTGGTCGCCCGCGACGGGTACACAGCCAAGCACACGGTGGACTGAGATTGTGGGGTCGGGCTCTTACGAGGTACGTTCCTGCGAATTAGCCTTTCGAAGCCAAGGTTTTCAGCGGAGGTCGAAATGCTCGCCAATGGAAAGTGGTTGCTGCCATTCGCTGTTGTTCTGATCTCAGGTGGATTGTTCGCGCAGGAGATCTACCATCCGCCCGATCGGGATCTGTTGGCTCGTCTTTCGTACGACAGCCCGATGACCGTGCAGTCCGAGGACCTACAGCACGTTTGTGTGGCAGTGTCTCGCGACGGAGATTACCGTATTGTTCGGAGGCAGAGCGACGGACAAACTCAGAGGCTGCACGGCAAAATGCCGCAAGAGCAGTTTCAGCAGTTGAAGTCGCTGCTGGCGTCTGAGGCCTTCAAGGGTTTGTCGGGGAACCACGGCGGATTGATCCGTCAAGAATCTGAGAGCTTCGGGGCGGAGATCGTGGGGCACGACAATGATCGGACCCAGCGGTTGCATTGGCTCAATGCGGACGGCGAGAGCCCCTTTCCAGCGCCTGTGAGTAAGATCGTCAGTTGGTTGAAGCGCTTTGACCCGAAGGATGGAAAAGTATTCGATTATGCTGAATATCCCGATGTGTGCCCTTCGGGAGGACTGCGTTTGCTCGAGCCATCGGTGGCGGGGAATGTGCACCCCTAACTCTTATTGCCAGGGCATCGCGAAACGCTCATCCACCGCATGCCCGATCAGTGCGCGTGGAACAGGTGGTCGAGCAGGAAGAAAACTGCTGCTCCCACGAAGACTAGCAAGGCCATTTTCATCGCGGGCTCTTTGTTCACTTCCGGAACCAGATCGGAAGCCGCAACGTAGATCGTGACTCCTGCCGCAAGCGGCAGGCCGGCGCCCACGTGATGGCGAAAGATTGCCATCGTGAGGACGCCTGCCAGAGTCGATCCTCCCAAAACTACTGACGCGCCCCATGCAATGCCCCGGCTACGCCCGCTGGCCAGCATGACGGAACTCACGGTAAATCCCTCGGGAATTTTGTGCAGAAAGATCGCAAGGAAAATCAGCCAGCCCAGCCAGTTCGAAACCAGAAATCCAGAGGCGATGGCGATGCCGTCAAAGAATGTGTGGATGATGAGCCCGAGCACCACGGAGTATCCCTTGTGGGAGTGAATGAACTCGTCGCGATGTGTCTCCTCGCCAAAGTGAAAATGCGGGGTAACGGTGTGCTCGAAGAAATGAATAATGAGGTATCCAAGAAGCACGAGAACTGCGGCAGATCGTCCGCGGAGTTCGAGGCTCTCCGGAACCATTTCGATCAGGGCGGTGGCCAGCATGAATCCCGCGCCTAGCGCCACGAAATAACGAAGGTAGCGCCGCTCCCAGTGCCTCTGCACGATGATTGCACCGCCAAAGACGTTAGCGGCGGCGGCGGTAAGGCCGAGTAGAATGCTGGTGGCGATGGCGCCCATATTTCGATAGTGGATGCGGACTGCTTACTTCTTCGCGGCCCCGGTTTGTTTCTTCAATTCAGAAAGAAATGCCTGCTCGCGGTCACTCACATAATCCTGGTACCCTTTGGGGTCGATGTACGGATTCACCCCGCCGGAGTTCAGTCTTGCGTACTTCGCTTCCATGTCGTAGTAGCCTCCGTGAGCACCCAGGAAAACGTCGCACGGCAGCGACTTGAGCACACGAAAACCGCGCGCGTAATCGTCGGCGATCTCGGGATAACGCGCATTGTTCACCAGCTTGTATCCGGGATTGACGTTCGGGCTGCCCACAATCACGACATCGTAGACCTTGCCCGCCTCGTTCACTCTTAACGTCCAGGTAGTGCATCCGCGAGTATGCCCGGCAGTCTTGTGAGCTGTAAGCAGGGTATCGCCGAGTGTTACCTGATCGCCATCGTGCAGTATGCGGTCTACCTTAGCGGGCGGATACCCGAGGCTCGCGTCGTGACCGTATTGAAAGTCGGTCTTGCCGCCGGATTCGACGACGCTAACGTCTCCATCCATGACCATGTATTTTGCGCCGGTCAGTTTCCTGATCTCGGCACTGCTTCCATCGTGGTCGAAGTGCGCATGACTGATCAGTAAGATCTTCACGTCACTGAAGTGAAAGCCCAGCTTCTCGATGCTCTCGCGGATTAGCGGGACTGAGGTCTTCAGATTGCTGTTGATCAGAATGTGGCCAGCGGGCGTTGTGATGAGATATGAAGCGAGTCCACGGCTGCCGACATAATAGATGTTGCCGATCATTCGATGCGGCGGGAAAGGTTCACGCCAGTCTGGCGGGTCCGGGGCTTTGGTACTCGCTTGCGCGAACAGGCCGCAGGAGAGTGCCAAGACGGAAGCAAGCAGCATCAGGCGCGTGAGCATAGGAAGAGTATACGGTCATGCGACACTTACTAGCCGCTGTGCCGGATGTGCATCACGTCACCATCTTGGACGATATAGTCCTTGCCTTCGAGGCGGAGCGTGCCCTTGGCGCGTGCGGCGGCCTCGGAACCGGCTTCGAGAAGCTGGTCCCAGCGGATGGTTTCGGCGCGAATGAAGTGCTTTTCCAGATCGGAATGGATGGCTCCTGCCGCTTCCTGGGCACGGCTATGAGCTGGAACTTGCCAGGCCCGGCATTCGTCTTCGCCCGCTGTGAAGAATGAAATCAGGCCCATCAGTTGGTAGGTCGTGCGGATCAAGCGCACCAGGCCGCTCTCTTTCAGACCATAACTGGAGAGAAACTCGGCGGCATCGGCATCACTCATTTCGGCCAGTTCGGCTTCGACCTTTCCGCAGATCGCTGTGGCCGCGGCATTCGGACGCGCGGCACTCTCAGTCAGCTTGTATTTGCCGACCGCTTCGTCGAGTTCCTTTCCTAGTTCCGTCGACTCGCCGATGTTGAGGACGTAGAAGATTGGTTTCTCGCTGAGGAACATGAAACCGCGAATACGCTTCTTGTCTTCGGGCGTCATCTCCATTTCGCGCAGCGGCTTCTCCGCTCCCAAGTGAGCGTTGGCACGCTTCAGCAACTCGAACTCTTTTTCGAGTTCCGGAGTCTTCATCTTCTTGAGATCTTTTTCCAGGCGCTCGAGACGCTTCTCGATCTGGCCGAGATCGCTGACCATCAGGTCGAACTCCACATTCTTGATGTCGCGCAGTGGATCGATCTCTGCCACCAGTGGAACGGAGGGGTCTTCAAATACGCGGACCACGTGGGCGAGGGCGTCAACTTGACGAAGGTGGCCGATGTAGGCAGTTTCCTTCAGCGCGTCCTGTCCAATGGCGCCGACGTCGACATATTCGACGGACGTGTGAGTCAGTTTCTTCGGGTTGTAGAGCGCAGCGAGGCGGTCGAGGCGATCGTCGGGAACCTTCGCCACCCCGATGTGAGCCTCGCGCGGATTGCTGGCCTGGCCGGAGAGATGCGCCTTGGTCAGAATTTGAAACAGCGATGTCTTGCCTACCTGAGGCAGGCCGATGATTCCAGTCTTCATAGAAAGCTCTTAGCTGTTAGCTCTTGGCCTTTAGCTGGTCTCAGGGAACTGAGGACGGTTTTGATAGTGTGCCCCAGCGAGCGTCAAGCAACTCTTGAGGATAAACGATACTGTGAGAATTGCCCAAACGCGTTGGCGCATTAGCGCATTGCATAGGAAGAGACGGCCGTCGCGGTCCGCCGGAGTGAGCGCTTGGGGACGTGTGTGGATCCAGAGAAACTGCCGGTGTGCGACAAACTGATCTTGCGCGCGTCTGGTGTGTCGTGGGGAAGAGAGCCGCTTTCAGGAGACCTGCCAGGGCTCCTAGGCGCTAGTGGCCCGCCACCTGTGGGACCGCGGCCACGGGATTGGCGATCGTCACCGAGTCGGGCTGCGACCAAACTGCTTTGCCGGTCGTTAAATCCACGCGATTCATGGTGACCTTCAACTGCTGGTGGTCTACCTCGACCAGCAGGTAGTGATAATTGATCTCCTTACTTTGAAATGAATCCCCTGGCGCGCGATCGATCGGATAGGCATGCGCGCCGCCTCCTCCCGAAACGAAATATGTGACGCCACCGTGTTCGTGACGCTCGTAGTTGTGGACATGTCCAGAGAAAACCACGATGCGGTAACGGGCGCGGCCTTGGCGTTCCTCAAGAACTTTTGCCAATGCTTGTTCTCGAGAGCGAGCCGAGTGCCCACCGCCCATGATTTTCAGGTCGGAGGAACTGGTGTAGGGCGGATGATGATCCATGACAAAGACGAAGTCCACATCCGCAGGGACGTGGTCCAGTTTGTCGCTGAGCCACTGATCTTGTGGTCCAGTCGCCTCTTCCTGAGAGCTGTCGAGGACAAGAAACAGCGTGTTAGCGGCGCGAACGGAGTAGTAGCGGCTGTTCTTTAGATCGGGGAAGCGCTGAAAATAGTTTCCCAGCGCGATTTTTTGGTCTCCATGCAACTCATGGTTGCCCAGCGCCGGGTAGACCGGGATGCGCTTTTCGCGCCAGATGCTGGTTTCCAGGTCCCACTCTTTCCAGTCGTCGACGTCGTAGCCGTTGTACACGAGGTCTCCGGTGAAGCAAATAAACGCCGGATTGGCCTCTGCAACGGCCTGCACCAACGCCACCCGCGCCGTCGGATTCGCCGCTTCCGTGTCCCTGGGATCGTGGAAGCGCGCGTCGCCATAGGCCACGAAGCGAAACGGAACCTTCACGCCGACCTGCAGATCAACCGGGGACGCCTGTGCAGTCGAGTTTCTGGTGCAGCAAGCTAGTGCAAGCAATATGACGGCCGCGAACGCTGCGACTGCAGCCTTCGCGAGTGGCGTGCGTTGCGATCTCATTTAGAAGGGCCTCGAATCCGTGTAACTTCTATTTTCCCACGACCAGCACTTCGAACTGTCCGTTTTCAACCGTGGAAAGAAAAAGTCGATGGGTTTTTGGATCCAGGGCCATGGTTTTGGCGCGTGGCGCGGTTTTCACCGTTTCGACAACCGAATACGTTTCGGGACTGTCCTCGTGAATTACGGTGATCGTCCCCTCGCCGTTGGAATTGAAAATCAGCTTCGTCTGAACATCGAAGGCTGTGGCGTCGACGTGATCGCCGATGGGCAGCGTAGTGATGACCTTCCCCGTGTCAGCATTAAGCACGGCCATGACCTTGCTTCGGCAACCGACGAACAATCGCCGGTTCGCTGGGTCCATGGCCATGCTGCTGGGGGAAGAGCACGGAGCCGCCGGCCAGCGCTGCTCGACTTTGAGGTCGCGTGCATTGATCTTCAGGACCTGGTTTTCATCCTCCAGGTTGTTGAAGACGTATCCGCTGCCGTCAGCCGCCGCGAACTCGGGACCGCCGCCCAAATCGACCGTACCTGCGACCTTGCCGGTGGCGGCGTCAATCGCCGTCGCGCTGTTGCTTCCACCGTTGAAGGCGAAGACTCGCTCTGTGGCGGGATCGTAGATGATTCCATCGGGCTTCTGTCCGGTCGGCACATCCATGATCGGCTTCAATGTCTTCAGGTCAAAGATCGTGACTGTAGAGGCGTGGCCGTTGCTCACAAATCCGCGCCCGAACTCCGGAGCGATCGCAACTCCGTGCACCCCCGGTGTGTTAGGAATGTTGCCAACCAAAGCAAGAGAGTCGATGTCCAGGACTTCGACCTGAGTCCCATGCGAAACGTATAGACGCCGGGCGCCCTCATCCACCGTGAGATAGTCGAAGCTCCCCTGCCCAGGGATGGGGATTTTCTTGACCACGGAGTACCCGCCGGAGGGGGCAGCACCGGCCAATGAAACACACGCCAAGATCAAGATGCTCGCTAGACTAAAGATGCGACTTGTCATTCGGTTTGTCCTCGCAGCAACGTTAAAGTACATCTCTGAAATTTGCCTGAAGAACAAATCCAGTTGTTAAAACTTAACGCGAACCATGAATTGAAGCTGCCGCGGCAGCCCGGTGCCAGTGTTGGGTGAAGCTGCGTTGTCATTGTTGTTGTTGAAATTGACCGTGGTGTCGATGACGCCGAAGCCTCCTTGAGGCGTCAGGAAGCCCGTCGTTGAAGCTGTAGGGTCGTAAACCATGTTTAGACCGTTGGGGTCGCCGAATTGTACGTGGTTGAAAATGTTGAACGCCTGTACGGCAAACTCAAGGGAAGTGTGCTCTGTAAGTTTGGTTTCTTTGGTCAGCGCGAGATCGATCTGCCAGTATGGCAGGGCACGAATCACGCCGTTCGGTTCGTTGCCAAATCGGGTGAAGTTCCCGTTTGCATCGACCGGCGGAGCCTGAAATGCGGCGGCGTTGAGGTAGGGCGACTCCGGATTGTTTCCTGCGGCGGGATGCTGGTGCGGCAAGGTCAACGGTACACCTGGAATAAGGTCGGGACGTTGATTCGTTTGGTCATTCCCGTCTGGAAGAAGGTAGGTGTAGGGAAGTCCATTGAACGGAGAATTCGGATCGCCGATGCTGTTACTGAGGTCCATGAACACCGTCAGGGGGTGTCCAGTGTGCCAAAGGCCGATACTGCTTAGTTGCCAGCCACCAACGATTGTTCCGACAATTCCGGGAGCGTTCGCGAACGGCTTCCCCGGTCCAAACGGCAATTCATAGACGGCGTTAACCGCGATGTTGTTGCGCACGTCGAAGACACTCGGCCCTTTGTCGCACTCAAGACAGTTCACATTTTCTGGGCCCGAGGACTCGCCACCACCCACCGAGCCGTCGTTGATCGAGTGAGACCATGTGTAACGAGCTTGGAATTCCAGACCCTGGGTGAACCGGCGCTCGAGAGCCAGTCCCAGCGCATTGTAGGTGCTGGATCCGATATCACTCTTGGAGTCGACGGAGCCAAATGGATTCCCTGCGGGATAGTACGGATCCAGCGTCCGCACACAATCGCCGTCGACCGGGTTGAAGGTAACCGGCTCGGTGCAGAGGTTCACGCCGCCGCGCGAGAATAGCCTCACTCCCCGGCTGCCGAGATATTGCGCCGAGGCTGTGAAATTGGCCGGGAGTTCGTGCTCGACGCCCAGAGTCCACGACTCGACGTAAAGATCCCGCCGCCCTTCGCGCTGTAGGGCCCGCGGATGGCTCGCTTGCTTGCTAAGGTCGCTCAGCCCGGAAAAAGTAGGATCCTGCTGCTGAAATTGAGTCTGCAGGTTGGGGCCGGACGTGCCGAAATTGTTGACCAGAACGCGGAATGTATCGCTCTCCAGTCCTGCGTTCAGATCATCATTCTGCGCCGCGCCATGATAGACGCCGACGCCAGTGCGGATGACCGTTTTTCCATGCAGAGCACCGGGAGCCCAGGCTAAAGCCAGCCGTGGATCAAAGTTTACGTAACTCGCGTTGTAAAGAGCCGGGTTCGCGGGACAAGGTGGAGTGTTGATGGGACCGGGACTCGGCGCGACATTGAATGATCCCGTTCCCAGACACACGCCGTGAAACTGATTGAGGTCGAATACGGTCGTTCGATTGGTCGCCTCGTGGGCTACGCCGTAGTAATCCCATCGCAGCCCTGCCGTCAGAGTCAGCGTAGGAGTTGCCTTCCATTCGTCCTGGAAGTACGGCATAAAGAAGTTGCGGCGTAATCCGTGGCAGCACCAGGGAGCAACGTAGTTGACGTTCGAAAGCGTCGCCACCGCCAACGAGTAGTCATCACCGAACGTCAAGTTGTTATTGGACGTTTGTCCTTGATTGAGCCGGACCCGGCGGTACTCCATTCCCAGCTTGAACGTGTGGCGACCGTGCGTCCAAATCATGTTGTCGATTAGGCCAAAGGTGCTTCCAACCTCGATGTCGGCGCTGTCGTTGTTGAGGCCGACGAAATCATCAGTGCCCACCGCATAAGGCAGGGCGCTCGACTGCGGATTATGGAAGGGAGCACGATTCACATAGAATTTCACTTCGTCGAAGAGAGTTGGACGGAACGTGTGCTCAAGGGCTAGCAGGTAGTTCGCCGGATGATTGATGGTCTGCAGTTTGTCGGACTGAAGACTGCCACCTCCATTCGGAGCATCGACCAGGCTGATATCGCGCTGCGCGCGACCATAGAGCAGAGTCTTCTCGCTGATTTGGTGATCAATTCGCACTAACCAGGTGTCTTCATGCACTGTGGTCGGGGCAGGGAACGTCAGCAGGTCCTGGTTGCCCCCCTGGTACTGAAATGCGCTATCGGGGAAAACAAACCGGGGCGTGCAGTTGTTGATCGATCCTACCGACGCGCGCCACGGAAACGCCTGCATGATCTGGCACATTTGCGGCCCGTAACCCAGGCTCGTTGCCGTATTCAAAACATATTGCTGGTAAGGGACCGTTACATTTTGCGGCTCGTTCGCGGCAAAGGAGGCACAGCATACTCCGGCGGGAACCGTCACTTGCTGAGTGGTCGACTGCAATTGGCGCAGTCCTTCGTAGCTGAGGAAGAAGAATGTTTTGTTCTTCTTGATTGGGCCGCCGACCGTCAATCCGTACTGCCCAAGGCGAAATGGCGGAATCGCGGGATTGCCGGCGAGGTTGTAATCGTTATAGTTGCGGGCGTCGAAGACCGAGTTTCTAAAATACCCGAAAACCGAACCGTGATAGTCGTTGGTGCCGCTCTTGGTTTCGACATCAATCTGGCCGCCTGCTTGCGTGCCATACTCGACATCGTAGATGGCGCTGTTCACGCGATATTCCTCAATCGCATCCTGGGAGATCTGCAGGCGAGTCTGCGATTTCTGGGCCTGCTCCTGAATGCCGCCGGCGTCTACGCCGTCGATGGAAAAATTGTTGTCATCGCGGGCGCGGCCTGCGAACCGGATCGTGCGCTGGTCGCCTCCACCATCATCCTGCGCGAAAGGCGCGAGCAGAGTGAAGCTCGCCCAGTCGCGGCCATTGTTGGGAAGTTCTGAAATCTGCTCTGTATCGATGACCGTTGCCGCCTCCGCTGAGCTGCGGTCTGCTGGTCCCGTAGATGCTTTAACGTCGACTTGCTCGCCAGCCGCTCCGACCGCGAGCTGCACGTCCAACGTGTGAGTCTGTCCCACGCGCAGGACGACATCCTCGACCACTTTGGCCTTGAAGCCATTGGCCGTAACCGTCACTCTGTAATCCCCGACCGCCAAACCGGGAAACCGGTAGTAGCCTTTCGAATTGCTCTGTTGTTCCTCGGTCAAGCCGGTCTCGACCGCCAGCACCTTCACACTTGCTCCGACGATCACACTCCCGGTCTGATCCGTTACAGCGCCTTCGAGCACCGCCCGATCTACTTGCGCAAGTGCGCTCTGCCAGCCGACGATGGGAATCGACAAGCCGAGCAGGAGTATGAGTCGAAAGAGAAGCCACAGACTGAAGCTACCGATGGAACTTCGGGAATTGAGGCTCATGACGTCAGCTCCTGGGCGGAAGAATGGTCGACGACTGAAGAAAGTTTCCCCGCGGAGACACGGTCCACGCGAGAGGTTGTCTCTTCGCATACGTCTAATTTCAGGGGACTAGAATGACTGGAGATCGTAGAGCCGCAGTGTGACGTAGGAATGAAAGAGAGGTTAATATTTTTTCAGGTTGACGATTTGCGGACGATATCTTCCTTACCATTGGTTATCAACTGACTCCTATGAAGCTCCTGATCGTAGAAGACGAAGTACGGATGGCCGACCTTCTTCGCAAGGGGCTGACGGAGGAAGGCCACATGGCGACTTGTGCGTCGGATGGAGCGGAAGGTTTTGCTCTGGCAAGATCCTATGAGTTCGACGTCATCATTCTCGACATCATGATGCCGAAACTCAGCGGCTACGAACTGGCCAAACGTCTGCGCGCGGAAAAAGTCCGAACGCCGATCCTCATGTTGACGGCGCGCGATTCAGTGCCCGATATCGTGAAAGGCTTGGACCTCGGCGCAGACGACTATATGACCAAGCCGTTTTCGTTCGACGAACTGCTCGCGCGGCTTCGCACCGTGAAGCGCCGCGCCCTGGTGGCTCAGGAGACTAGTCTAAGAGTGGGAGATCTCGTTCTCGATCCTGCCAGCCGGGAAGTGCTTCGCGGCGAGGAGCGTGTTTCGCTGACTCGCACAGAATACAATTTGCTGGAGCGGCTCATGTATCGGCCGGGCAAAGTTGTTTCCAGGAGATCTCTCATCGAATCGGTCTGGGGATTTGATCGCGATATCGAAGAGAACACTCTCGACGCGTTTATGCACTTGCTGCGCAGTAAAGTGGACGCGCCAGGCCGGCGCAAGTTAATTCACACGGTTCGCGGTGTGGGATACACGATTCGGCAGGATGCTTAAGGATATTCAGTCAGGATGAAACGGCTCTCCATTGGCGTGCGCCTCACGCTCTGGTACCTGGCGATTTTTGCGATCGCTCAGTTGGTTTTCGGAGCGGGCATGTGGTTCATCTTGCGCCAGAATCTTTACGACATGGTCGATGACGATCTTGAGAGCCAGGTCGACGACCTGAAAAGTTTCCTGCAAGCGCAAAAGAAAAATGCGTCAGTCGCCAAGCTGCAGGAGGAAGTCAGCGAAGCTTACGGTATCGAGCATTCCGGAGATTACCTTGAGATTTACCTCGACAGTGGCGATCTGATCTATCGGTCAGCGTTTCTGCAGGCGCACCCGTCCGCAGTGTCGGTGCCCGCTCAATTTGAAAAGCCCGTCCTGCGGAGCCGCAGAATCGACCGCCGCCTTTTCCGCTTTCTCGTTGAGAAGTTGGATGGCGTGAACGGCCACACCTACATCGTGGCGATGGGCGCCCCCGCTGACGACGCCGTGGAGACGCTTTCTCTCTTCCGATCGTATCTGCTGATGTTCGCTCCGCTGTTATTGTTAATCGCGGCGGGTGGCGGCTATTGGCTGAGCCGCCGAGCATTGTCTCCCGTGGACGCTCTGGTGCGAACTGCCCGCGATGTCGGCGGAACGAGTCTCAATAGCCGGCTGCAGAAACTGGATACCGGTGACGAGCTTCAGCGCTTGTCGGACACGCTGAATGAAATGCTCGACCGCATTGAAGCCGCGTTCTGCCGAATCACGCAATTCACTGCTGACGCTTCTCACGAACTACGGACGCCAGTGTCTCTCATTCGCACGGAGGCCGAACTTGCTCTGCGCCGATCTCGCGGAGAAGCTGAATATAAGGAATCGCTGCGCCACATCCTGCTCGAAGCGGAGCGAACTACCGCTCTGATCGAGCAGTTGCTCTCGATGGCTCGGGCCGACTCGGGCCGCGAGGCGCTCCACATGCAGGCTGTCGATTTGCGCCAGACGCTCAACAACGTTGTCGACGGCTGGCGGCAGGTAGCGACTATCCGCAATCTGCAGTTCTCAACCAGCCTCGATTCTCAAAACTCTGAGGGTCGGGACACATTCGTCATGGGCGATGAGAGCGCGCTGCGCAGGCTGGCCGACATTCTGCTCGACAACGCGTTCAAGTACACGCCAGCCCCGGGTTCAGTGCACCTATCGCTCGAGCAAAAAGGCGAGACCGCCGTGATCACGATTCAGGACTCTGGAATGGGAATTGACGAACGAGATCAGGCGAGGATCTTCGAGCGCTTCTATCGTGTGGACAAAGCTCGAAGCCGTGCCCAAGGAGGAGTTGGCCTGGGTCTGGCGATTGCGCATTGGATCGTCACACAGCACCGCGGCTCGATCACAGTAGAAAGCTCTCCCGGCAACGGCTCAATCTTCCGCGTAGAACTTCCGATGATCGCCGCGCCGGTCCGCAATCCGCAGCCGGCGTGAACGCGTTCAACATTCGCACCCGCTGCGGCAGACAAACAGACGCAGCCGTGCTCAAAAGCGGACGCCAACTAAGCGGCGACACAGCGAACGGAGAAGCTTGAGGTCCGTCTAGAGATCGAGCATGATCCACGTTGGGGCGTGGTCGCTCGCGTTTTCCTGCCCGCGCACCCACCGGTCAACACCGCCGTCGACGAGTCGGTCCGACAAATTCGGCGAGAGCAGAAAGTGATCGAGTCGCATGCCTTTGTCCTTCTGCCACCGTTCAAATTTGTAATCCCAGAATGTCCAGAGCGGCCCGTCCGGATGCAGCTTCCGCATAGCGTCGGTCCAGCCTTGAGCCAGCAAACGCGCAAAAGCCTGTCGGCTTTCGGGCTGGATCAACGCGTTGTTATCCAACGATCGAGTCGGATAGATGTCTTGCGGAGTCGGCACGACATTGTAGTCACCGGCCAGCACCACTGGTGCGCCGCTCGCCATGAGTTCGGCGGCGTGAGCAATGAGGCGCTCAAACCAAGCCAACTTGTATTTGAATTTCGGCCCGGGCTGCGGGTTCCCATTGGGAAGGTAGATGGAAGTGATCAGGACGCCCTGAACCGCCGCCTCAATGTAGCGAACTTGCCGATCTTCAGGATTACGATCTTCGGAATGATGAACCGGAGGATTACGATTTTCAGAAAAACGCCTTTCGGGATTTCCCGGCAAACTTGTGCGAGTCAGCACAGGAGTGTGGTTTCGCGCCAGAATGGCCACGCCGTTCCAGGAGCGCTCCCCTTGCCAGACCGCTTCGTACCCGAGATTCCGAAGGGCATTCACGGGAAAGGCTCCCTGCTCTGCCTTGAGCTCTTGGAGACTTACCACGTCCGGCTCAGCTTTCGCTAACCAATCCAGGAGGTTGTCGAGCCGCTTATTGATGTTGTTAATGTTGAAAGTGGCGACTTTCACCAAGCCCCTTTTTGTGCTATCGGCGGCATCGTACCCGCCCTTGCACAAAACGCAAGGACGGGGCACCCACTATGTTGCTGATGTCGGCGTGATCAAAAGCCCGTGCCACTCGCCCGAAGGTTCGCGAAAAGGTCAAGGCGGTCAAGTTTGGGGCTTAGAGTCCGTGCTTTGTCTTACCGTAACGACGTTCGACAGGCTTCATTGAATTCAGAGTCCGCTGAAACATTGCAATTATTTTTGGTACCTCCGAATTCATTCCGAACACGGCATAGGCAATCGTGCTGTGAAGGTACAGAAGGACAGTGAACAGCGTTGACTGCGTGGTCTCGTGCAGACCCGATGTCGTTGAGACCTTAAACGGTCGCCCTTCCTCAACAGCATGATTGTCAATCGCTGGCAGAGAGCAATGAACGAATGTAGAAGTCTGGAAATAATCAGCCGCGTGAGAAATTTTCTTATGCTTCTCCGTAAAGGGACCGTCGAGCGGATGCTCTTTAGTCATCGTTTTCCAAATAAATCCTCTTTCGCCCGACCAGTGGTTGCTAGCGGGTTTCGTATCCGGCGTGATTCCTTCCTGTTCCATGTATTCTCGAATATCTTTTTCTTCTTCCGGTCGCCCGGCGAAGAGTTCAAGGCAGTAGTGCGCCCAAAAGGCTTTATCCGCTTTGTACTGATTTACATAATCACGAACTCGATGATCTTGAGTGTCGCGCTTTTCAGTCATGTACCGCAAGTTGTTGGCACATTCAACGATGGAACGGCTAAGCCCGAAGGCTTCGTCTGGCAGATCGGAACGCAGAAGACTGAGACACGCCTTCGCCAGAGCAAAGGCTTTTGAGACCGCAGCGAGTCCCACAATATCAAACGGAAATTTATATGGATCACGCGGGAGAATTCCCATCCCGTTGATTTCTTTTTCAGCCGCTCGAACGAAGCGGCTTACCTTCTCAATCTCTTTCCGTTTTTCGAGGCGAGTCATCTAATCCACTATCACCATCGTAATGTATGATCTGGAAGCGGAGGGAGCATGGAAAAGAAAAAGTACGGGTATTACAGGCAAAGCAAAGGTGTCACGCAGCAGCCGGACTGATTAGAGAGTTCGAGGCAGAAAAGATGGATCACAACAAAGATTACGTGACCTTCATAAATTGGGTGGGCACTTCTCAACAGACCGTTGGGGCAATCCATCTCGACAAAGGTGAGTGGGTCGGAGAAATCAAATAGGTTTATCTGTCCTTAAACACGAGCACGAACTGCATGCGCCCACTCACGAATTTCTTCGTCGTGTCGAGATCGGCGAGCGGGTATGTGAGGCTACTGCCGCCGATACTGAGTATTGCAACTTCTTCGTCACAGTCTACGATAGTTCCTCTCGCACCACTATCACTCTTTTTATTGTGCCAATATACTTCTTCACCTCTATGTTCGAGAATGCGTTCGCGCAGGGCATCCCTCTCAGGATTTGTGGACGCCTTTTTCTTCTGCATTTCGCTATAGTCTTTCCATTCCTGAATTAACTCACGGGCGTCTGCCCGTAGCGCAGCCGGAAACAACGCAACTTCTATGGTCGGTGAGTAGGCAAGTTTTCTAAGCCCATTTCCCCGATGGTCAGGGTCAAGGGCACCGATGACCACACGAGCGACTTTGACTGAAATCAGTCGATCCACGCATGACACCTTTGGGTCGCTGCGATTGAGGCAGGGCTCCAGTGTCGTGTAGATGGTCGCGCCATCAAGGTCAGCACCACCAAGCGTAGTGCTAAGGCGAAATTCTGCGTGCTGACCGTTCATCTTGCCGTTTGACCTCACGGCGGTACGGCAGTCCTTACCCAACAGTTGACCGTGCTTCACTGCGACCGCACCGACCTTGGGACGAGGTTGATTATCTTCCGGCGTGCTCTTCTTGGCTTCTTCGATAGCCATGCGTGCGAAGCGGTCATCCAGTTCAGCTTGAACGTTTGCGACCGTGTTGACGTTCTGGAACTGCGCACGGGTTCCGTCGATGTATCCAGCAACCTGTGCCGTCTGAGGGTGCACAAATTTGATGGTCAGGTGGATGAAGTTCTGAACAACCTGTGCTCTTGGGTCGTCAGTGATAATCGAGAAGTTCTGCCCGACCGGAAAACCATCCGGTCGTAGATTTCCGCCGTGGAAATTGACGAAGCCAGATAGATGACCGTCGTCCGTAGCGTTCAAGTCCAACACCACGGCGAACGACTGTTGATACAGGTTGTGGATGGTGCCTTCTTGATGAATCTCTAGGCTCATGACCGCTATCTTACTGAAAACAGGCCCGTCCGGGAAAATACGGAAATACGCGGGGAAATACGGGGACAGACGGGACTAACCCAATTGTTTGGCGGCAAAGGCGTAACCTCCTTCGAGGATCCAGCGCACAGTCCGGCACGGCTGAAGGCGCGCCCTGATACGAACCCACCCGGTTTCGACTTTCTCCTATGTTTCCATGGGCTTAAGTGTCATGACAGAATCGTCATGCCAGATGTGTCATGACGATATGTTCCTTCAGGAACACTTGGCACATCCGGTGAACGTCCTACGAATAGATCCCCGGCGCCTCATGTCCAAGCTTCTGCACGTACTCAACATACGACCCTGGATAAACAGTGGGATGGCGGTCCGTGCCGCTCTCTCCGCCCAGTTCCAGCACCCGTGAGCCGAGGCCGCGAAGGAACATGCGGTCATGCGATACGAAGATCATGGTGCCTTCAAAATCCTTCAGGGCATCCACCAGCATTTCCTTGGTCGCCAGATCCAGGTGATTCGTGGGTTCGTCGAGCACCAAAAAGTTCGGCGGGTTGTAGAGCATGCGCGCAATTGCCAGCCGCGACTTTTCTCCGCCGGAGAGTGCGCGGATTTTCTTATCCACGTCGTCGCCCGAGAACTGGAATGCTCCCGCCAGGTTCCGCAGCGCCCCGATACTGTCCTGAGGAAAATCCTGTTGCAACTGTTCGCTGACGGTCAGATCGGAATTGAGCGTTTCTAAAGACTGTTGCGCGAAGTAGCCCATGTACAGGCTGGCGCCGAGCTTCACGCTTCCCGCGTCTGGAGCGCTGGCCCCGGCAATCATTTTCAGAAGCGTGGTCTTACCAGCGCCGTTTCTGCCCATGACGGCCCAGCGTTCTCCGCGGCGGATAGTGAGATTGAATCCGTCGTAAATCACACGCGGCCCGTAACTCTTGTGCAGGTTCTCGATCACGGCCACCTGTTCGCCCGATCGCGGCGGAACGCGAAAGTCGAATTTCACGACCTGCCGTTTCTTTGGCAGTTCGATCTTCTCGATCTTGTCTAAGGCCTTGATCCGGCTCTGCACCTGCGCCGCTTTGGCCGCGTGCGTCCTGAAACGATCGATGAAGCGTTGTTCCTTGGCAAGCATGGACTGCTGCCGCGCAAACGCTGCCTGCTGATTGCTCTCTCGGATCGCCCGCTCGCGCTCGTAGAAATCGTAGTCACCCGAATAGGTGATGATTTCGCCGCCGTCAATCTCTGCAATCTTTGAGACCAGGCGATTCATGAACTCGCGGTCGTGTGAGGTCATGAGCAGCGCGCCGGGAAATGACTTGAGAAACTGCTCCAGCCAGATGATGGACTCGATGTCGAGGTGGTTCGTCGGTTCGTCCATCAGCAATACATCCGGCATTCCGAGCAGGACGCGCGCCAGCGCAACCCGCATCTTCCATCCGCCCGAGAGCGCGCCCACGTCGCCGTCAATCTGATCGTCTTTGAATCCCAGACCGTGGAGCACTTCCCGCGCCTGCGATTCGAGCGCGTAACCGCCTAAATGCTCGTACTCCTCCTGCACATGACCGAAGCGATCGAGGATTCGGTCCATGTCATCCGCCTTGTCAGGGTCCGACATTTCCCGCTGCAAGGCTTCGAGCTCGTGATGCAGGTCGCCGACGCGTCCGCTCCCTGCGATCGCTTCATCCAGAACTGAACGTCCTTGCATTTCCTCGACATCCTGGCGAAAGTATCCGATCGTCAACTTCTTGGGGACAGAGACCGTGCCGTCGTCGGGACTTTCCTCGCCGACCACCATCCGGAACAGCGTTGTCTTGCCCGCCCCATTGGGACCAACCAGTCCGACTTTTTCGCCAGGATTCAACTGAAACGAAGCATCCACAAAGAGCAACTGCTTGCCATACTGCTTATTGATGTTTGAGAAAGAGATCATTTTGAAGGAGTCACTTGCGGCACCCTGCCTCTTCCAGTGTAGCGTGTGCTTGGGCAGCCAACTGTCCCACCAAAATACTCTCTCCTTGACCAACTAGGAGAGTTTTGTTACGGTCTCTCCTAGACGCCAAAGGAGAGACCGTGGGCAAAGCGATTGATTTGCTGCAAGGCACATTGGACATGCTGATCCTCAAAGCTGTCTCGCTTGGTCCGCTGCACGGTTACGGGGTTTTGCTGCGCATTCAGCAAATCTCTGGCGAACAGCTGGAGATCCAGCAGGGCTCGTTATATCCAGCGCTCTATCGTTTGGAACATCAGGGCTGGATCGCCAGCGAGTGGGGGGAATCGGACAACAAACGCAAGGCGAAGTTCTACAGCCTGACTGCAGCGGGGCGGCGCCAACTCCATTCGGAAACTGAAAAATGGAACCGGATGGCATCGTTGATCGCCAGTATCCTGCGCACCACCTCGGAGCAGATATGAATCTTCTGACTCGGTTCCTTTCTTGGTTGAAGTGGATGGTCAAGGGACAGCGGCTTGAAAGTGAAATGGAAACGGAAGTGCGTTTCCACATTGAGAGCCGCGCAGCGGACTTGGTTCGCGAAGGCCTTTCCCAGCAAGAAGCGATGCGACAAGCGCGACTTGAGTTCGGCGGAATCGAGTCTCACAAAGATGCCATGCGGGCATCGGTGGGCGTGCGCTGGTGGAGTGAACTAGGATCGGACACTTGTCACGGATGGAGATTGTTGCGCAAGAATCCAGGTTTTGCCGCGGTAGCCATTTTGACGCTGGCTTTGGGTGTCGGAGCCAACACCGCGATTTTCAGCATCGTGAATGCCGTGTTGCTGCGTTCTCTGCCCTACCGCGATCCCGATCGCTTGGTACGAATCTTCTTTAATGAACCCGGCGTAGGATTGCGGGACGTCAGGTTTTCCCAGCCCGAACTGGATGATCTGCAGACACGATCGGGTGTATTTGAAGATGTGAGCCCGATCTACGAGGGTAGCGAGGATTCGACCGGTGCCGGACAGCCCGAGCATCTCGGGGGGGTCAATAGCAGTTTTAGCTACTTTTCCATGCTGGGTGTGACCCCGCAAATTGGACGGTTGTTTGGTCCGCAGGACTTCGTGCCTGGTGCCTCCACTGAGGTCGTGATCAGCGATGGCCTGTGGCGCCGTGCCTATGGCGCCGATCCGAATGTTATCGGCCGTACCCTCCGGCTCGACAATGATCCCTTCACCATTATCGGGGTTCTGCCACGCGGATTTCGCCATCCTGGACCAACGACTTCCGGCGAACCAGAAGTGTTTAGCGCTTTCGGATTCACCGCGGATCCCTTTCCCACGCCAAAGCGTGGCACCCGGATTTTAGTACATGGAATCGGACGACTTAAGCGTGGCGTGACACTGGCGCACGCTCAGGCGCGGCTCACTGCTATGGCTGCCGAACTACGCAGCGACTTTCCCACCGATTATCCGCCGCAGGCCAACTGGACAATTGAGATTCAACCCTTGCAGGAAACTTTGGTGGGCAAGGTTCGGCCCATGCTGTTGGTGTTACTGGGTGCGGTCCTCTTGATCGTTTTCATCGTATCGTTGAACATTGCCAATCTCCTCTTGGCACGCGCTTCGGGACGGCAACAAGAGATGGCGGTGCGGTTGGCGCTGGGGGCGAGCCGCGGCCGTATGGTGCGCCAGATGCTGACCGAGTCCATGCTGCTGTCCCTCATTGGCAGTGTTGCGGGAATCGTGACCGCGTTTGGTACTTTGGGTTTCATCCTGCGTTTTGTGCCATCGAACCTTCCCCGGCTAAACGAAGTGCGAATCGACTGGGTGGTGCTGGCCTTCGCTCTGCTGATTTCCATTCTCACCGGCTTAACGTTTGGACTTGCGCCAGCGCTTCATACGGCGAAGGGCGCTGTTTACTCGGCCATACGAGAAGGTGGTCGAGGGTCCAGCTACGGCACGAAGACCGGCCGATTGCGGGATGCTCTAATCGTCTCCGAACTGGCATTTGCCGTCATACTGATGATCGGAGCCGGCTTGCTGCTGCGTACGCTGCGGGACCTGCTGCAGGAAAACCCAGGCTTCAATCCAACTCAAGTTGTCGCGGCCAATATACAGCTTCCGAATCCCAACGAATCGGAGGGCGATGCGTATCGCGATATTCCTCGCAGAGCCACCTTTGATCGTGAGTTGCTGCGCCGCATGAAGGCGATTCCAGGAGTGGAACTCGCCGCCATCACCTCAGCGCTACCAACCACCAATGCCAACCCCGACGCAGTTGGTGGCTTAACGAGTGAAGGCTTCGCGATTGAAGATAGCCCCGTCGAGTCCTCGCAGCATCTGACCGCCGAGAGAATTCGGATCAGCTCCGATTATTTTAAGGTGTTACAGACGACGCTCCTACGCGGCCGCTCATTCACCGAGGGCGATGAAGACGGAAAACAGCTGGTGGCCGTCATTGATGAAAGCACCGCTCGGAAGTATTGGCCAGACCAAGATCCGCTGGGCCGCCGAGTGCGGTTCGCACGGGACGCTACCAAGCCATGGTCGACCGTTGTGGGTATTGTTAAGGATATTAAGAGTGACGGTCTCGACATCAATGGCGTTCCCCACATCTATGTTTCGACCTATCAAGACAACAGCAGGGAAATGAGCGTGGTGTTGCGGACGTCTCTGCCCGCGACCCTGCTCCAACCACAGATTCGGCATGAAATTCAGAGCATTGATGCCGGCTTGCCGGTATTCAATGTTTCTTCTATGGACGACGTCCTTGATCGGTCACTGGCTTCGCGCCGTTTTTCTGCTGATCTGGTGGGCGGATTTGCTGGACTGGCAGTGCTTCTGGCTTCCATCGGAATTTACGGCCTATTGGCTTATATGGTCGGCCAACGGTCGCGCGAGATAGGAATCCGCATGGCCCTGGGAGCCGGGCGAGGCGGCGTCCTGAAGCTGTTCTTGCAAAAGGGTATGGTGCTGGCGGGCCTCGGAGTGATGGCCGGCTTGGTCCTTTCGGCATCCACTGTGTCGTTGATGGGCAGTTTGCTTTACGGCGTGCGCCCGCATGATCCGGCTGTGTTTGTGATCGTGCCGGCGCTTTTGTTTGCCATTGCCGTGTTAGCCAGCTACCTCCCAGCCCGGCGCGCGACTAAGGTGGACCCAATGATTGCCCTGAGAGAAGCATAGCGAACCACCTGTGCAATTGATATTTGCCGGTGAGGAGGAATCGGATCCCTAGTGATTGTCTCTTCCGAAGCGTTGACTCTGCTCGTACGCTGCATAAGTTCCCCTTTGATTAAAGGTTATCCCACATTCTTCCCTTCGATCGAGGAATGAGTCTGAGGCCGGCGGGCCGGATTGTGTCCGGTTGGCCGGCGATCCAGAAATAATCGTCAAACCGGCTCCCGGAAATCGTTCCGATGCTTTTCCCTCATGGCGACGCGCTGCCTCCTCCGATGTAGCCCGGCCGGCAATTGCCGGCTAAGGCTGCACATTGGGGATCTGTGAACAGAAATCAGCCATCGCAAACTCCACACTTGACATCGCCGGATAATCCACTACCATATGGTTGTGGATAGATTAGGCACAACGTTTGCCGCTTTATCCGATCCAACCCGGCGGGCAATGATCGAACGACTCTCCCGTGGGCCTGCCTCTGTGCACGGCCTGACGGAACCGTTTGCACTCTCGCAGCAGATGATTTCAAAACATATTGCCTACCTGGTGCGGGCGCGGATTGTGATCAAGACGAAGCGTGGACGAGAGAGTGTGTGCACGCTTAGACCAGAGGCGATTAAAAAAGTCGGCGACTGGGCGTTTAGCTATCGCCGATTCTGGGAAGAGAGTTTCGACAAGCTGGATGCAGTCGTAAAGCAAATGAAGAAAGATCAAATGAAGAAAGAGGAGGCCAGAGATGACAAAAGGCACAGTAAACGAGACAGAGCGAATGGTCGTCACAAGAGTTTTTGATGCCCCACGCGAACTGGTTTGGAAAGCGTGGACCGACCCGAAATACGTGATGCAGTGGTGGGGGCCAAAGGGTTTTACTTCGCCGGTTTGCAAGATGGATTTTCGCGTGGGAGGAAAATCTCTCCTCTGCATGAGAACGCCGGATGGGCAGGAGTGCTGGAATGCGGTCGAATACCACGAGATTGTTCCCCAGGAAAAGATCGTTTCCTTGATGTACTTTTCGGACGCGCAGGGAAACAAGGTTGAGCCTGCGGAATTGGGAGTAGAACAGGAGGCCATCGACGGTGCGTACGACGTCACCATCTTTGAGGATCTCGGAAACGGCCGGACGAAACTCACCTTCATTGGAAATGAACCCATGGAGAGCGCAAAAAATAGCGGTCAATTAGAGGGCTGGAAGGAGCAACTCGATAAAATTGCCGCAGTGGTTACGAAGCTGGCGCAGGCGAAATAAGAAACTGAAGCTTTGATTCGCGTAACTCAATCGTGGAGAAAGAAATGAAAAGAATACCGTTTCTCGCTATCGTCCTGCTGGCATGCGCGTTTCCCGCGCATGCCCAGGACGTTATGAAGAAAGATGCGATGGAGAAAGACGCAGCCGTCAAACCTGCCGATCCGGAGTTGAAAGTCGTGCTCGATTCCTGGAATGAGATCGGCCGCAAACTCATTGCCATGGCCGAAGACTTTCCCGAGGACAAATTTGACTTCAAGCCGACGCCCGCGCAGCGCAGTTTCGCAGAGCAATTGCTGCATGCTGCGGGTTCAATGTATTACTTCACCAATCCCGCGATGGGGCAGAAGCCTCCCGCGGCCGAAGACCCGAAGCGCGACCAGTACAAAACAAAGGCCGATATGGTCGCATTCGTAAAGAAATCCGTTGCCGACGGCGCCGCTGCCATTCAGTCGAAAGGCGAAAAGGGCTTGATGACCGAAGTTGTTTATTTCCCCGGCCAGAAAGCGCGCGTTCTCGACATAGCATACGGCATCATCGAACATAGCGGTGAACACTACGGTCAGCTCGTTGTGTACTATCGCCTCGCAGGTCTTGTGCCGCCGGAGTCGCGTCCCAAGAAGTAAAGCTCAATAGACCAGATACCGGCGGGTGGGATGCCGACTTATAATCGCTGGCAGACAACATGAAGTGGTGCACCCTCAGCCAACGTGATTGCAACGAACGCTGAAAGGCTGGGCCATCCGCCCCAGAAGAACGTCTTGTGAGCGCTGAACCGTCACCAAAAGCAAATCCCATGGATGTCTTTCAGAGCGCCTGGTACCGGCTCGTGTTGCTGTTCTGTGCCGTGTATCTCGTTGTGTTGTGGTTCGTCCTCGGGCCGAGTAGTCCGTGGTACGCGTTGGCGGTGGTCGCGGGAACGTTTGGCCTCGGGCCCGCAGTGGCCGCCCCTGTTATGCGACGTGTGCCTCGCCACTGGTTCCGCGTGTCTGCGTGGGAGCGTGTACTCCACCGCATCGTCGGCGTCGGAATTTTCGGTTGGCTGCTCGATGTCTCCACATGGAATCGGCGCCTGGCCCAACCTATGCGGGGATTCTCGGGCAAGAGGGTCGGCTTAGTCTCTCTGGAACAGTCTCTGCAAGGCAACATGAGCGCCCACGGAGCCTGCTTTGCCATCCACGTACTACTGGCCGTCCTCGCACTTTTCACCAGGCACCCGTGGAGCGCCGCACTATGGATGCTGTTGCCGGGTGTAGTCGTTCATCTTTACCCGGTGCTGCTACAGCGTTCCATCATGCTTCGACTCCAGCCTCTGCTAGATAAAACTGGCTCCTGCTGATTGGGTCAGCCTTTTTCGACAAATGGAAAACAGTGAACGTCCCGCGGGTGGCGCACCCTCTGAAGCCAGCATGAACCCTGGGTGGCCCATCCTTGCGTTTTTTTGCAAGGGTGGGCCTTTTCGGATGTGGACGGTCTGGGGTTTTGTCGCTGATCAAATCTATCCGGGTCGGCTGGCGGCGATGAAGATTCGCACGGCAGTAGGTAGCGTCCAAAATCCTTCGAGAGCGAGAGCCGGGTTAGGCCCACCCTTTGCGATAAACCTGCAAAGGATGGGCCACCCAAGGTTCATGCGGCTTCAAAGGGTGCGCCACCCGCCGATTTATTCTAAGTTGAGCTCTATTATCACACTAATGGAAATAACGGAGACAGACGGGACGTTTCCCCATTTTTGAACCGATGGAAACGGTGAACGCCCGGTCCGTCCCACATTTCTTCAATGCTTCTTCCACATGGCAAACGCTTTTTGCATGCGCGGATCGGTAAAGAGTTTCACGCAAACTTCGCGCTCGACCGGCCCAGCCACCACACATTGCAGGTCGGTCCGCCGGGCAACCTCTTTCGCCGGGATACTAATCTGTGACACGAAGCGGCCCGCATCGGCAATCGTGGCGCCGAAGACCAGTCGGTCCAGGCCCGACCAGAGAGCGCAGCCCATGCACATCGCACACGGCTCGCACGTCGTATACAAGGTGTAGCCCTTGAGGGATCCCGAGCCCAGCTTTGCGCAGGCCAGTCGAATGGTCAGGGTTTCGGCATGCGCGCTGGGATCGTGGTCGGGACCCACGCGGTTCACCGCGCGCATCAACCGCTCACCGGTAACCGTGCTCACAATGTCTGCGCCGAACGCCATCGGATGATCCGTGCTCAGGGTCTCCGCCGTGAAGGCAGCCACCGATCGCATCCGCTCGCGATCACTTGCGCTCACGCCATCCGCAGCCAACGCGTGCGTGGCCAGAATCCCTGTGCTGAAGGACGCCGCGCCAACCTGCACCAGAAAATTACGCCGGTTTACATTCATGCGATCGCCTCGATAACGGCCGTGCAGGAATCATACAGCCTGGGGTGGGTAAGACAACGCTCTTCCGGATGGTGATCGGCGAGGAAACTCCCAACGAAGCTAGGGAAATGCGCACACCAGGAAAGTTCGCCGAGATTCGCCGAGAAGATATAATTCGCGCGTGCGACAACCTATGCGGCATGTAATGGCGCTTCGCGCTTCCAAAGCAGTTCTCGTTTTTGCACTCGCACTCTTCTACACCATTCTGGTCCTGAACAACATCACGGACTACGGCTCCAACTATGAGTTCGTCCGTCACGTCCTGATGATGGACTCAACCCTTCCGGGGAACCACCTTATGTGGCGCGCCTCCAATTCGCCGCTGGTGCATACGGCCTTCTACATCGGAATCATCGCCTGGGAATCAGTCACGATGCTTCTATGCTGGTGGGCTGGCATTCGGTTGCTGAAATCGTATCGCACGGACAGGGCGCAATTTGCCCCCGCGCTGGACGTCGCTGTCCTTGCGCTGACCACCAGCCTCCTAATGTGGTTGGTGGCATTCCTCGATGTCGGGGGCGAATGGTTTCTCATGTGGCAGTCGAAAATGTGGAATGGGCAGGAAGAAGCATTCCGAATGTTTGTCGTTGTCGGTGTTGTGTTTCTGATTGTGGTGCAACCCGAGCCAACTCCCGATTAGTCGGCAAACCCGGGCGTAAAGACGGGGGGACAGACAGGATGTTCGCCAGTTTCCATTCGTCGAAAAATTGGGAAACGTCCCGTCTGTCCTCATATTTCCAGTTGTAATATCCCGAAAAGAGGAACGATGAAATCCTCGAATAACTTTGCGGCTACGGTGCTCGCGTCTGTACACCAAAGTTTGGCAGAAATAGGCTTTCAAGAGCGCAAACAGGGCATTCCCTGCCGTGTCGTCAGCGACGATGTGCTGGCCTTGGTGGGTCTCAACACCGCCAGAAGTGGCCGTGGCCCCGGAGTATTAGAAATCAACACGGTAGTAGGAATACGGAACCAACGGGTAGAGAAACTGGTTTCCGAACTCGATGAGTTTCCGTACAACGAGGTGAGTCCTTTTACCGCGGGTGCAAATGTGGGGTATCTCTCTCCCGTCGATCGATACACTCCTTTTCTTTTTAAAGAGGCGGAACCCATTGACACTATTTCCGCTGAACTGGCTGCTGCCGTAAGGGACTACGGTCTACCGTTTGTTGAGGCCAACATTGATCTTGCCACACTTCTCACCACGCTACGTTCCCCGCGACGCAGTATTCAGTTTCAAAGTGCGTATCGAATTCCGGTTGTCTTGCATTTGCTAGAGCGGGACGAAGAAGCGCTCGCACACCTTGACGGTCAACTTGCAAAACTAGATTCGCCAAAACGGTCCGATCCTGCAGCGGAACAGTTCAGGCGTTTTGCTGCACGATTTCGGGAAATCGCACAGACACGCCAAAATGTGGCAGGGCCCTGAATGGAAACGAAACGGACGTTCGACAGATTCTAGAAGTATTTCCTGGAAAGACCGGGGACAGCCAGGATTGTCGCCCCTTCCATCCGTCGGAAAATTGGGAAACGTCCCGTCTGTCCCTATATTTGGAGCGACAAAATGACTCTGTCAAACAATCAATCAAAGAAGCGTGCAGGCAGCCGCGAGGGTAAGAAAAATGCCCGAGGCAAGACCGCGACGAAGCTGCTCATCGCCATGACCGGCAAGGCAAGCCCGGCGAAGCCCGCAACCGGCGACGAACCCGTGTTCGCGTACATCGCCAGCTTGCCGCAGCCGCAGCGCGGCATCGCCGAGCGCATCGATGTCCTGGCGGCCAAGAGTTTGCCGGACATCCAGCGCGCGGTGAAGTGGGGCATGGCGTACTACGGGGTCGACGGGGGTTGGTGCTTCTCATCCGGCGCCTTCGTCGGCCATGTGAAACTGATGTTCATACGGGGCACGGAGATCAAGCCGGAACCGCCTGTGGCGCCGATCGGGATGGGCAAGTCCACCCGCGGAGTCGAGTTGGCGTCACTTGACGATTTCGACGAGCGCCAATTGGCGTCATGGATGAAGCAGGCCGCCACCATGCCCTTCGTCGGGGGAAAGAAGCGATGACTACGCCGTGGCGGAGTTCGTCCTAAAAGCTTCGCCGTCAGCATCGCCGTCCGCTCGCAAAATAAACGCAAGCAGCATCGTACCCGCCCTTGCAAAGGGCGCAAGAGCCTGTCCTGAGCGGAGTCGAAGGGACGGGGGCACCCACAGTTGCGTAGCGGGAAAGGAAAACATGGGCGGGCCACCCGCCCATGTCCAAGTCACTAGCACAAATTAGCACAAAAACTCGGGATTGCTATCGGAACCACTCTTCGGTCTTCAGCCGGCGCCATGCAGATTCAATGCGCGCCTTTGTGAAGGTCCTACGCTTGTGGTCATTCCAAGAGTGGACAGCGGTTGTCACGTCGTCCGGCTTTTCGCGGCCTTCAGGTACACCGTCATGCATGACCACCCAATGCACGGTGGACAGCAATTCCAATCCGTAGGGTGTTTCGTAGCCTTCAATCAAGGCTGTCACGCGAGCAAGCCGGTCTTGAGTTTGTTTCTCATTCGCAAGGAAGACTTCAGCCTCTTTGACGGCTTCTGGAAACAACTCCAGGGAAACGTCCCGGCTTCTGTCACCATAGCCGCGCACGTAGTGACCCTCAATCCTCTGCAAGACGTGATGAAGGTTTTCAGCGTAAGGACCGTACTTCTGTTTTTGAAAGTTCAGGTCTAGCGGTTGCCCGGCTTCCTGGAGAAAATATGCTAGTTTCTGGATTTCCAAAAGAGTCAATCGGTAGCCCGGCAATACATAGCGGCTCAGGACTTCCACAATCACTGCACGTCCAGGCGTCATGCGCGGAGGCTTTGTAGAAATCTTCATGTCCTCCGCTTTTGGTGCACCGTCCGGGTAAAACAATTGGACCTGGACATCTGGCAACTCAAGAAATGCTTCTTCTATGAGTGGCCGCACTTGTTCCCAATCCAGCCCGCCGTTGCCACACCCTAGTGGCGGCACCGCAATTGATTTGATGTGCTCTTTCTTGACCACTTGAATGAGCGCCTTCAGACCGGACTCTATGTCTTCCATCTTTGATTTGCCCTTCCAATGTTTCTTGGTCGGGAAATTGATGATGAGTCGCGGGTTTTTCTCACGGCGGAACACAAACATTTTGCCAATCTGCACGTCTCCGCGGTTGCAAGCCGCTTCATATGCGGCGTAATTGTCCGGGAAGGCTAGCTTGAATTGCAGAGCTATCCCCTTGCCCATCACGCCAACTGTGTTCACCGTATTAACGAGGGCATCTGCAGGCGTTTTGAGAAGGTCCCCGTCACCGCGAAAAATCATTTAGTAGTACCAGCCCTGTTGAATTGTAACCGGAGGTTTGTTGCCGTTCAAAATTCCCTGCACTTTTTGTGCGGTGGCGGAATTGCACACACCTATTTCAGAAACGAGTGTCCACGGAAAAAAATCCTTGACCAGAAATTCTGCTTGGCGGCGGCGTGAACGGTCCGGGTCCTCAGGCGTGGCACTCCAATAACGGCCCTGCATGGTCCCCCAATCAACTTTGTTGAGATCGTCTAAACGATTGAAGAAATCGGTATAACCCATCTCGGGATGCCCTTCGGTGAACAACCATTCGATTGCGGGGCTGCTCCTCGCTGTTCCCTCGACGGACGAAACGAGGTGGATGACGGGCTGTTGCGCTTCAGGGTATCCCTCGGCCCGCCCTCGGCTGATCGCGTACAGCATCGGCGATCTTGGAGCGAAGTAAAATGGTACATAGTCCCCCAAGGTCCCTCCGGGCGGCAACAGAACTCGGCGATCGAGGCGCCGTTGTCCGACCCGAACGGACTTCAGCGCCTGAGCGGCCCGGTCGCACTGCAGCCCGCCCTCTTTCAGAATTCTCGGCAGATTCTTGACGTGCGTGATGTGATAGATACGGGTGACGGCGCCTGATTTCTGAGGCTCAATCCCGTGGACCTCGGAGGTGGGGAGACTCTCCGCCTCTGCGTCGGCCGCATTGCGCTCGTGCTCAAGCCATTCCTGGTCCATCAGGTCTGCAACGCCTACCGCTGGGGCGGAGGCTGCCGCAGCCTGTTCCTCCCTTGCCGCCTTTCCGGCAGAGGCCGACGCCGGGTGCGGCACTGCATCTAGTGCAACATTTAGGTATTGCTCGCGGAGGCGCTTCATCGCGTCATCGAAGTACTCCGCTGGGATGAGCAGCCCGTTATAGTGCCTAAGCGCAGCCAACTCGCCCGTAAGGCGATTCGTAATTAGGGATGCGCCGAAGTCGAAGCCTTCCAGCATGAGCGGAACGACATTGCGCTTCGCACGGAGCGCAGTCTCGATCTCGCGGCGTAAGAAATCCAACGGGTCGCCACACCGCTCCAACGCAGACGGAGTCAAAAGCACAAGAAAATGCGCCCGTGCCTTGACGTTTTCGAGTATCTTGCACTCGAAATCGCCACTCGCAGTTCCCTTGAAATCGAGGAAGACATCAAAACCGTGATGGGTGAGGTGTTGAAATATCGCGAGGGCCCACGCTGCGTTGGTCCGTCGGTAGCTGAGGAAGACCGTTTTCTCGATGCGACCCATATACGGAGTTCCGCCCCTTTAGGGGGAACAAAATGAACGATATCAGAAAAGAAGGCCGGAAGAGTCCGGCGTCGAGCAGTTCCGCATTCTTAACAAGGGCGGGGCGGGCCCGGCCTTCAAACTGCAGAGCCAACACAGCTGCAGGCGCTTTGAGTAAATCCCCGTCTCCGCGAAGAATCACTTAGTAGTACCAGCCCTGTTGAATAACAACTGGCGGAGGATTGCCCGCCAAAATTTGTGCCACGGCCGCTGCTGTGGAGTTACCGTATACCGCTATTTGATGAACAAGTTGCCAAGGGAAAAAGTCTCTGACTAGGAATTCTGCTTGGCGGCGGCGCGACCGGTCCGGATCCTCAGGAATGGCATTCCAATATTTCGCCTTCATCAGATTCCAGTCTATTTTGTCCAAGTCTTTAAAATCATCAAAGAAGTCTGTGTATTCCATATCCGCGTGGCCTTCGGTAAAAACCCACCGTAGTCCAGCCGCGTGCACCGCTTCAGTTGACGAACAAAGATAAATGACTGGTTGTTGCCCCGCAGTATACCCTGCGACGTTCCCACGGGATATTGCAAACAGCATTGGGGACTTGGGGGCGAAATAGAACGGCACATAATCGCCTACGGTTCCCCTTGGACCCACAGGAACAACTCTATTGAGCCGTCTAGTCTTTATGTGCGTATGCCCAATATTCATTGCCTTCATGTTTTGGGCTGTGCGGTCACAATGCAACCCGCCCTGCTGGATGATCCCCGCGAGGTTATTAATATGCGTTATGTGATAGATCGGCGGCACGACGGAATCTTAACTTTAGCAAAAGATTCCGGCACCACGTTTTTCCGGCCCATCACCCTTAAATTACCACCTTTCGCCCTCCATTCGCCATGCATGGTTTTCTGGCCTCCCACCCCTTCGCAAAGTGCGTGAAGGAAGGATGGGGCACCCATTTGTGGTAGCGCTGCCCACGAGATCGAGGGCCGGGGGCCACCCGCCCGACATTTGAAAACGTGGGGACGTGCACTCCACCGTCTGTCTCCGGTTTTCGAATCACCTCACCTTCCCTGACTTGTGAAGTCGATAATATTCGCGTGCTTTTTGACGGCGGTGCTCTTTCCACCTCTCGGAAGATCGAAAGTCGCGCTCCCGACATTTAGAGCTGCAAAACCGCTGGTGAGAAAATCGTGCCCAAATCCAGCGACCGCAGGGGCATTGCTTAAGACGCTCAAGAAGGCCTTGTCTTGCTAATTCCATGAGGTCGAAGACCGCGTCGCTATCGTCGTAAAGGCTTTCGTTCGGCTTTTTCTTTGTGGGCGACCAATGAAAGTCGCTCCCGCCCGTGCTGGGGAAGAAAAACGGGTAATAACTGTATCGCCGCAGGCTACGGGTTAGTTTTCTCAGTGGAAGTCTACGCAGATCTTCCGGCGTGAGACACTCTCGCAGTCCTTTATAGAGATGAAGAATTTCCTCAACTCTACGTTGTTCGGCGCGGTGGTGCCTTTCGGCGTTCATGGCGCGATATATCTCCTTGGTCAACTCGTCCGTTCCGACGCTTAGCCATCCGGCGACCCTTTTGCCCACCGTTTCGCCAGAGAAAACGCGGGTCGATCTTGGGGACAGATATGACACATGGCTTACGCTCTTAGGCATGTACCAGAAAGTACGACGTCGTTTTCGCGTAGTCAAGCGATAATCCATTCGTCTCAGTTTGGAGGGTTTCAGAAGCATGGAAAGTTACTCTCTTTGTGGAAGAAGCTGCCAAGCGGGGTCAGGAAGCGCATTTTAGGCTGCGGTAAGCGTGCAGGAGAGGACATGAAACGCTTCGCCGAATTCTGCTTTAACGTCCGAGTTGTGATTGGAGAAGTCGGCGGAACGCTGGGCTTCGCATTCCTAGTCGCCTTTGGGGTCTATGAGGCATGGAAAGAATTCGGGCTACAACTGTTTCGATGACCTTACCTGGCGGGTGGCCATAGCCCTTGAATTCGCCGCCCTCACCAATGCTGCGGGTGCCCCGCTCTTCGCGCACTTTGCGAAGGGCGGGTACAACGAACGCTTGCACCTCCGAGGGATAATGCGGGGACAGACGGACCATACCCTGTCTCTTTGGTGTCAAGCTCTCAGCTCAGTTCTTCGCCTTACACAAGCCCTTCGGCGTCCAATCATGGACCATCGTGGTCGGTGGCTGCGAAGACTGATGAAGGATGAGGACAATCGAACGACGCCGCTCGGTGCCGATGGCGGTGAGATGCATCGATAGTCCCATGGGAACGACTACCCCAGGTTCCCCTGCTCGACCGATCTGCATGCGGCCATCGGAGGTCTCCAGGCATGTTTCGCCGCCCACTGCGTACCAGGCTTCCGGGCCAGAGTGGACGTGCGCGGGCGCTGTCATTCCGGGTGTGAAGTCCGCCTCCATCAACTGCGCCGTGTACTTTTCTCCTGCAAGGATCGGAAGCGGACCAATTTTGGCAACGGGATTTCCGTGGGCCGACCTCCAGTTCTCGTCCTCGATGGTCATCAACCACACTTTGCCAAACGACTCGACCACCACACCTCGCGGCCCCTTGTCTGCTTCCGCCGCAATGCGGGTTGGATACGCATCGAGATGCCAGAATACTTGTGCTTTGGTGAATTGACCGACGGGATTGTCCGCGAGAATCCAACACCCGATTTCTTGCGTTCGCGTACTCACTGGTTTGCACGGATCGCCCGGAGTCGCGACACCTTGCGCGATCAGTTGTGTCCCTGGGAAAAGGAGCAGACAGAAGAAGAGACAGAAAAAGAGAAGGAAAGAGAATGTGCCGTTCAATCGCACTTGTCGAATCATCGATCTGAACCTCAGAGTCATTGCTAGCTGTCAGCGACGGATTGTATCCGGACAATCGATCCGTCTGCAAAGAAGTGTCTCGTATGGATGGATAGATTTCAGGTTCTGGCCGCCTTGTCGGAAACCCGGATATAAAGTAAACCCTTCGGCATTTTCCAGGATTGGTACGGGGCGCTCCCCCCTGTTTTCTTAGGTTTAGCTGTCGTGACGACATCGTCTGCACTATTCCGTCCTGACGTTGTGTTCCCGCAGGAACACTTCGCCCCCCGCAGAAACGTGGGGGACATAGGTGGCAGCTTATGCACCCGCTTACCGGAAGACGTGAAAAAATCACCCGCGCCGGCAACGTTCCTCCGAGTTTATTCAGTACACTTCACTCGATACTCTCTGGAAAGACTACGAGATGCGAAAAGGTTTTACGAGAAAACCACAACCCGACGCTCCCGCGACGCCCGTCAAGAACTACATCACGCCGAGCGGGCTGGAGCGCCTCAAAGATGAGCACCGGTTTCTGCTCACCAGGGAGCGTCCGGCCGTGACGGAGGTGGTGGCGTGGGCCGCCAGCAACGGAGATCGCAGTGAAAACGCCGACTACCAGTACGGCAAGCGACGGCTGCGGCAGATCGATGGGCGGATTCGCTTTCTCACCAAGCGCATCGAAGCCGCGGAAGTGGTCGATCCGGAAGCTCGAAGATCGGGGCAGGCGGCGACGAGGGTATTCTTCGGAGCGACCGTGCGCTATGCCAACGCCGCGCGAGCCGAGCGAACGGTGAGCATCGTGGGCACCGACGAAATCGATCTCGACCGCAACCACATCAGTTGGGTGTCACCTCTGGCGCGCGCGTTGATGAAGTCGGAGGCGGGCGACAGTGTAGTCCTGCAAGTGCCCGGCGGGACTGAACACTTGACCGTGCTGGAAGTGCGTTACGAGCGCATCGATGTGGAACCGTTCCGTGAACCGCCTGGATCAGAAGCCTCGGGAAAGGGACCTCCTCGCCGACGCTAATTCAGTTGAAGTTTGTCCTTTCTTCCCTTTACCGAGCTAACTGAAGCGCATGCACTGGCGCCATGTTTGTGACCGGTGGTACGGTGCAGGCCGGTTTGAGCATGGCCCAGAGAATTCGATTAAATAACTCATCGTCAATGCGATCAGGGGCACTAAAATCGAGACCTTCTGACATTCTGGCAGCCGCTCCATGTGCCGGGTTCATCTCGTTCAAATCCACTTTAGGAACCATGGCGCTGTAGGGTGTGAGGTCTGGCGTCGCGGCAAACATGTCTGCCAGAGAGCGGCTGAAGTAATCGAATTTGGACATACGTCCCATTCCCAAAATGTCTTCGATGGCCGCTATTACATCCGTAGTGTTAGCGAATCTGTGGACCGTACCAGAGCGGCCATAAGCCGAGATGGCGAGAAATGGTGAGCGGTGCGAGTCCACGTGGTCAGGACCAGCCTGCGAATCGTCCTCCACTACAAAGACCACCGTGTCCCGCCAAAATGGAGTTTGCGAAAGCGCTTCCACGATTCGGCCCAGAGCAAGATCATTGTCGGCCATGCAGGCCCGAGGCGACGAATGACCCGCGGCGCCGCCAAGCGTGTGATCTCTTGGCAAATACATGAGGGACAGCGCCGGCATGTCGCCTTTGCGAACAAAGTCGTGCAGCTCTTCGATCCAGGCGTCGGCCCGTTTTTGATCGGGAATCTCCAGGTTGGTTTCGGGATAGTTGGAGCTTACGTCAGCCGGCAGATCGTGCTGCGTATCGGGCCCGACCACTATATCGCCGTAGTCGCGGAACCAGATTCCTTTCTTGGCGGCAAGATTCCACAGGTACCCACCGACCGGGTTGTCGGCTTCGTCGCCAGCAAGGTCCGCCCGCCGGTCGGAATACATGGAAGGAACTGTCTTTTCGCCGTAATCGGTAACATAAGCCGCCAAGGACCAGACGTGTCCCTGGCCACTTACTTCCGCATTAGTAAAAAAGCGGTCAAACAGCCCGAAGCGAAGCGCCAGGGCGTGATGATTCGGCGAGACGTCCTGGCCGAAGAACACCAGATTAGAGTCACCGTCCCCTTCTTTCATATCACCAAGAACTTGATCGTAAGTACGGTTCTCTTTAACGATGTAAACCACATGCTTGAAGGGCGGATATTGCTTGGTGGATCGCTTCTGGCCCCAGCCATTCGCTTCCGCTACCCTGCGCGAATCCTGAGCCAATCGCGCGGGACTAAGATCAGCGGAAACGAACCGTAGCGTTCCATTGAGCTGGCCAAGGTCATAGCCTAACGGTTGGAGCCGTTTTCCGGGAGTTGGCCCGTCTGGGTTCGCGTGGCTACCGTGCCCCTTGCCATTTAGGATCAGCAGCCCCTTATCTACTTCCAGAACGTCGGTCGGATACCAGTCTGTAGGAATGCGGCCAGCCGGACGTAACCCAGTTTGCGCGGCTCCTTCCGCAGTATTAAAGACGGCGACGGCATTGTTGTCGGCTTCGGCCACAAATAGCTTGGAGCCGTCCCGGGAAAGGCTCAGCGCATTGGGTGTACTTCCCTGGGAAGGAGCGCCGGGGGCTTCGTCTTCGAGATAGCGCAAGACTTTTCTCGCATGTGTATCTACCACTGCAATCCGGTCCGTGCCCGCTAAGGCGACAAACAACCGCGATCCGGATGGATTCGACTTAAGCGCCGAGGGCCGCTGCCCAACCTCGAGCCGTCCGGTATAGAACAATGTCCCGTCCGGGTTGGTCCGGAACATCGAAAGAGTGTGACCGCCCCACGCGGAGACATACACGTTGCCATCCGCAGCCACTTCGACTGCGTAAGGATAATGGTCGGTAGAAAATCGCTGCACGACCTTCCCCAAAGACGAGTCCACAACGGCCAGGCTGTCGCCGACATTCTCCACAACGTAAAGAAAATTTCCCCGCTTCGAGGCCGCTAGGCCCGCCGGATATCGTGATCCTGTTTTGTCTTCTTTCTTTTGTCCCAGGACAATTTTTTTGTCCAGGGCCGCAACCCCGTCGCGCCACGAATAGCAGTAGATCAAATCTTCATTGCCGCCGGAAACGTACAGCTCTTTGCCATCGGCAGAAAATGCCGCACCATAAAACGCCGCTTCCTGAGGAAGAGTCTCGGTCACGCGCCGGGTGGCAAGATCCACAACCTGGACTCCCTGCTCGCGCCAGCCGCTCAGGACCACAACCAGCTTTTTACCATCGGGCGCCAGCGCCATTCCCAGAGGCATGCTGCTCAAATCAACAAATTCTCCTTCGGGATCAAGGCGCAGTCCGGTGGCTAGAGGAGTGGTGTAGGTTGGAGCCGAAGCCAGGTTTTGCTCCTGCGACAACATCAACGCCGGCATGAAAAAGAAGAAGCCGACGGTCAGAAGAGATCGCAGCGTGCGGGTAACTCGTGGTGCGCAATTATTTCCACCATGAACCATAGTTTGCGGAACTCCTACAACGGAATGCAGGGCATGCCCCCTGCAGTTGCATAGACGTACTAGTACGGTATGAGTGAGCCATCTCTGTGCCCCACGCGAACCCTCGGCAAGAATGCCTTGGCCGGTTCACGCAAGTATTTGACACGGGAGGTGGTGCGTGGGGGCCGGGGACAGCCGGTGGAACGTTCCGTCTGTTTTGTCGACGAAGGAAATTGGGGAACGTCCCATCTGTCCCCGCGTTTCAGGATGCTGGAGGAGGCTGTGACTCAGGCTCTGCGTCGAGGGAACTCGCGAAACCGTTGGATCGCTGCAGCCTGTTCGTGGCTCCACTTCACGCCATCCTTACTCAGCTTTCTTGACTCCGGAAGGTGCTCGGGGCCGAACGTCTCCAAATAGGAGCGCATCATCATTTGGAGATGGGGCTATGACTGCTTGGGGTGGTAGAATCTCGTACGGATGTCTTCGTTATTATTGCTTGGCCAGGTGGAGCATCGCCGGAGAAGAGCCGCAAAGCGCTCCATGGGCGAGTGACAAGGATCTGTGGAAACCACGAATACTTTCACATTTACTTGCACAGTTTCACAATCGTTGTCTGGGATGAAAAAGACAGAGAATGTGAAATAAGCTGTAAAACCAAGCACTTCCATCCTCGCCGGGATGGCGGAACTGGCAGACGCAGCGGACTCAAAATCCGCCGACCTTCGGGTCTTGGGGGTTCGACTCCCCCTCCCGGCACCACTCCTAGGGTACAAGCAAATCTTGCTTAGCGGCTTATGAGCGACTACTCGTAGCGCAAGGCCACCATGGGATCGACTCTAGCCGCGCGGCGGGCGGGAACGTAACAGGCAAGAAATGCAGCAGCGAACAGCGTCAGGGCCACCCCACACAAGGCAATCGAATCAATGGAGCCCACTCCATAGAGCAGGCCATTCAGTGCGCGACCAACGAAGAATGCTCCGATCAGCCCGATGCCGAGCCCGCTAGCGGCCAGCGCCAGACCTTCTTTCAGGACGAGTTTGAGGACGAGTTCCTGACTGGCTCCGAAGGCAATTCGTAATCCGATTTCGTGTCTTCGCTGGGCGACCACGAACGCCATGACACCGTAAATTCCAATTGCCGCGAGCACAAGTGCGACAGCTGCGAAACTGGCATAGAGAGCCGTCATGAATCGGTCGTTGACCAGGGATTCGTCAACGATCTCCTCCATGGTCCGAACTTCCTCAAGCGGCACGTCGGGAGCAATGGAGTGAATCGCAGCGGCAACGGTCTTGCTCATCGCGGAGGGATCTCCACTGGTTCTAACTACCACTGCGGCGCCGGGCCAAGGGCTTTGTTGAAACGGAACATCGACTACAGGAAAACCTTCTCCGCGCATGCCACCGTTGCGAATGTTGCGAGAGACACCTACGATCTGCCATTCCACTAGCGGTCCTAATTTCGTCTGGCCTGGGATTAGTTGTTCAGTCAAAATACGCTGTCTAAGAGGGTCGACTCCCGACAAGTAGCGGCGTACGAAGGTTTCATTCACAATCGCGACGTGGGGGGCAGTTGCCGTGTCTTGCTCCGTGAAACGACGCCCTTTGAGTATTTGGATTCCAAACGTCTCGTAGTATTCCGGTGAGACCATCTCAAAACCGGCGCCGGGTCGGCTCGAGGGGTCGCTTACAGTCTGACCGGCAATACTAAAGGGCATGCCAAAATGCACACCCTGAAGCGGCATTCCTGTAGCCGCTTCGGCATTCACAACACCCGGCAGAGCTTTGATCCTCTCTAGGACTTCACGATAGAAATTGACGATGTGCGCCGACTGGAAGGGTTCCTCTTTCGGCGGTTCCAATCCGAATGTCAGGAGATGGCTGGCGCGGAAGCCCAAGTCGACCCGCGACAAGTTCCACAGACTGTGCAAGGCGAGTCCAGCGCCCGACAACAATGTCAGAGCCAGCGCGAATTCGCAGACGATCAAGGTTTTTCGCAAGCGATGACGGGCTAAACTCGTGCCGGAACGTCCGCCTTCTTTCAACGTTTCGTTCGGATCGATGCGTGAAGCATGCCAGGCTGGAACGCAACCAAATAGACCGGCTGCAATAGTGGTGGCTGCCAGGCTGAACAGCAGCACGGGCAGATTCAGCGTAATGTCGGCCTCGGATGGAAGTTGATTCGGGGGCAGCTTGGTAACCAACGCACGGAGAAGAGCTGCGCCGAGGGCTATCCCGAATCCTCCACCGATGGCAGCCAGAACTAAATTTTCGCTTAGAAATTGGCTAAAGAGTTGCCACCGCGTTGCGCCGAGGGAAGTGCGGACGGCGGCCTCTCTCAGACGAGTAGTGCTTTTCGCGAGCACCAGGTTAGCTACATTTGCGCAAGCGATCAGCAGCACCAGGCCGACCGCCCCCATGAGCAGCCACAGTATTCTCTGGCTGTCCTTTGGAAAGAAATCATTGTGCAACGATTCGACGCTCGCGCTCCAACCCTTGTTGGACTGCGGATGCTGCCGTGCGATGCGAGCCGTGACAACATTCATGTCAGCCTGCGCCTGAGCAAGCGACACTCCGGGCTTGAGGCGGCCGATCACCAGCAGCCAGTGGAAGTCGTGATTGATCTGATCGGGCTTGAACGACAGCGGCACTATGTATTGGGATTCCAGGCGGTCGATTTGGCCGGCTTGGTTCACGCCAACAACGGTGTAGGGCTCACCGTCCATCTTTATTTGTTTGCCAATAACGTCGGGGTCGGCGCCAAGATGTAGCCAAAGGCGATGCGTCAGGATCACGACATGGTCTTTGCCAACCTCGCCCTCTTCCGGTAAGAAATCACGCCCAAGGAAGAGCCTGTCGCCCATCATGCGGTAAGCACCGGGCGTTTCCGCACGCCCAACGATGCGTTCCGGTTGATCGGGAGTGGCAAAGTTGTAAGCCACGTCGTTCCAAGCAATCAAGTCCTGAAACGTGGTGTTCTGTTCTCTCCAGTCGAGGAAGTCCCCAGCGGAGACGGAGTTGTTGCCGTCGCGGACGTGCGACCAGACCATTACCAATTGGTCGGGATTCGGGTATGGCATGGGTGCCAGGAGAACGGCGTAGATTACGCTGAAGATGGCGGTGTTAGCACCAATGCCGATCGCCAGTGTAGCGATCGCGACGGCAGCGAAGCCCGGGTTTCTACGCAGCAGGCGCCCGCCAAAGCGCAGGTTCTGCGAGAAGCGGTGGACGGCCTGCCATCCTCTTGCGCGCGCTACCATGGCGCCACCGAGGAGGCGCAATCCGAAACGAAAATCCTGTAGTGCCGTCACAGTTACCTCGTTTCTGCCCGAAGCCGTAGCAACTGGGGAATCGACTGGAGAACGGCGTGTTGTGTACCGGAAGTTGCCAAGGCGAAAACGATCAGCGCCGGTGTCAACTCGTTCCCCCCTCGCCGCAAGACTGTCACCAATCTTCTGCAAAGTGTAACCGCTTGACGGCAAAGGACAAAAGAACGCCGCTTTCGAATTGTGATGTTTGAAGGTGTCCACCTACGGCCTTTGATGTCCGAAAGCGAACAGGCAACCCCAGGCTAGGCGGCAACCGCCGGATTATGCAGACGAAGACCCGGCAGCTTTTGCTTTTGCGGCCCGGTGAACGCTCAGAAGCTGCTCGATGGCTTCCGCGCTGACTGGTTTGGAGAAGAAGTAACCCTGACCGAGTTCGCAGCCAAGCTGTTTCAACATCTCCATCTGCGCTTGCACTTCGATTCCTTCGGCCACCACTTTTAAGTGAAGGTTGTGGGCGAGCATAACAATGATGCGGACGATCTCATGAGTCTCCGGATCGCTGTCCATTCCGGAGATGAACGTTCGATCGATTTTCAAAGTGTCGACGGGGAAGCGCTGGAGCCGGCAGAGCGACGAGTAACCGGTGCCAAAGTCGTCGATGCTCAGGCTCACGCCGAGCGCCTTCAACTCCGCGAGCACGACGGCCGATCGTTCAGCGTCGGCCATCGCAATGTTTTCGGTGATCTCCAGATCGATCAGGTGAGGATCCATTCCCGTCTGCTTGAGAATCTCGCCAATCTGAGTGGCAAGGTCGGGCTGCGCGAACTGCTTGGCCGTGATGTTAGCGCTGAAACTCAGTGGCGGATTCGAAGGAAAGCTCACGTGCCAGCGCCGGAGCTGCTCGCAAGCCTCGCGCAGGAGCTTGCGATTAATCGACAGGATGAGCCCGGTCTCGTCGGCGACTTTGATGAATTCTCCGGGCATGACCAGGCCCTCGGGCCGCTCCCAGCGCGAGAGGCCCTCGAATCCTACGATCTGTCCGGTCTGCAGAGAGACGATCGGCTGGTAGTGAACGCGAAACTGATCCAGTTCCAGCGCCCGGCGCAGATCGGTTTCGAGTTGCAAACGCTTCACCGCGCCCAGTTGCATGGCGTTGTCAAACACCTCGCACCGGGCCTTGCCCGCCTGCTTGGCACGATACATCGCGATCTCGGCGTCGCGTAGCACGTCCTGAGCATCGGTGCGAGTGGTGTTGCTGAATGCGATGCCGATGCTTGCCGTAACCACAATCTCGTGACCATTCACAGCAAAGGGAAGAGTCATCTTCTCCTGAATGCGTTCGGATATGCGGATAGCGTCGCTCGGATCGCGAAGCTCCTCGGCCAGCACAGCAAACTCGTCGCCTCCCGGCCGCGCCAGAGTGCTATCGCCCGGAACGAAGTCCGCATTCTTTCCTTGCTTCGAGCGCACAACGGTGTCAACACTGCGCAAAGAAGCCGTCAGGCGCTGCGCAATCTGAATCAGAAGGTCGTCGCCGGCCTCGTGGCCAAGGCTGTCGTTGAACACCTTGAATTCGTCGATGTCGATAAACAAGACGGCAAACTTAAAATCGATGTGCCGCCGCGAAATCGCCATCGCTCGCTGCAGCCGGTCGAGCAGCAGTGCCCGGTTCGGGAGATTCGTCAGACCATCGTAGAACGCATGGTGCGCCAGCAGCGCTTCGACCCGCTTGCGTTCGGTGATGTCGCGGTTGACGATCACCAAACCGTCGGTGCCCCCGTCCTTGCCGGGTATCGCGCTCGAAGTTGATTCCAGATAGCGCCACGAGCCGTCCTTGTGGCGGATGCGGTATTCGAGGCGTTCTCCGCGACCTGTGAGCCGAGCCTTCTCGGCCGCTCCAAGCACACGATCGCGGTCGTCAGGATGAATCTGTTCCAGCGAAGAAGTCGCCGCCAGTTCTTCGGGGCCGTATCCCAGAACCGTCTGATAGGCGGGGCTGTTGTAAAGCCGGCGGCCCTGAGTGTCTACCACCGCGATCATGTCCGCAGCGTTTTCGGTGATGAGTTGAAAAAGGCGGTCCCGCTCGGCCAGCTGACGCCGGATGCGCTGCAATTGCAGATGCTGGTAGATCGTATAGATATCGAAAAGCAGCACCAGCGCCGCCAGCCCCCTAACCCACTCTTTCAGGTTCACCGAATAGGGGCCGCTTGTAGGCAGATGGAAGCCCGGGAATGTCAGGGAGAGGATCCCGAACGTCAGAACTAGAGTAACCGCGACGGCAAAGCCCCAAAGCCACCACTCACGCCCCTCCACCTGACGGGCAGGTATGAGAGGACGCACCAGTCCAGGCTGATGCTGAGATGGTTCCGTCACGTGATTCGCAGCCTGTTCACTGCCATAGGACAACTCTCGAGATACTTGCTCAGGAGTGCCATATGGGTCTTGGCCCGGTATGGCACCGACTGCTGGTTACCTCGTGTTACTACCTTCTATTACGTTCTCGCAATTGTCGACCGGACGCTCACTAACGTAATCTCGACACATGATGAACAGCAGCAAACCAGAGGCAAACGGAAAGCCTGGAGCTGGGGCTGCTAAATCGGCGTCAAAGGGAGAAGCAATCATGAAATCAATCCTATATTCAGCGTTGGTGGTCCTGGTTCTGACCGGAATCTCTGCGGCGAAAGAGCTGCCAGACGCTCCTAGCACGGTAATGGCGGCCGAAGGTTACTTTGTGGAGGCCACTCTGCCGGCCCCGGCGCCCATGATTGCCAAGGAAACCAAGACGGTGGACTCCAAGTTCATCGGCCTGGCGCTGATATCGACCGCCAGCACGTTTTCCGACTCCTACACCACACTGTTCGCGCGTGAGAACTGGCTTGCCGGCAAAAAGGGCGTCTGCAACATGGAAGTTCAGTCGGCCTATCTGTATGGCACCCACCCGACAGTAGGACGCGCCTACGCCGTTGCCTCGATGAAGAGTGCCGGATCTATCTTCGCCGCCTACTACCTGCGCAAGCACCACAACAAGTTCTGGAGCCTGCCGCTGGTTGCCAATTCCGTGATCAGCCTGCAGGGCGTGACGCAGAACATGATGTCCTGCAACTAAGCAGGACCGGCGGCCCATCTGGGCGCCGAGACCTCCCAAGACCGAACGCATCTTGAAGGGCCCGACCTCGGTCGGGCCTTTTGGCTGTCGATGAATGAGTCGGTCGAAGCAGGAGGTCCGCCGTCGACTTAGCGGCGATTATTGCGTAAAGCTATGTTTATCGTGCGGTACCGATATAAGTCACAAGCGTCGCAAGTAATCGACGACCCCACTCAAACCCGACGCCGACTGCTGAAGGAAGCCCATGGTTGCTATTTGCCGGATCGTAGCGCGGAGTAACTCAGACCATAAGCTGTCTGTTTTTCTCTTGACTTAAACGTGACGTTTTGGGAACTTGAAGATACGTCATCGTCTCGGTGTCATCATGAGCAAGCCGAACGCCCCGAAATTGCTGGCGGTTGATGACGATCCTCAGTCCCTGCTTCTCATCACCGACGCGCTCGCTGAACAAGGCCTGGAAATACTGACGGCAGAGGACGGCGAAGCTGGTCTTGAATTATTCCTGCAAGCGCGACCTAAGATCGTATTAGTCGACTTTGCCATGCCGAAAATAAGTGGCATGGAATTGTTGGAGCGTATTCTTTCTGCAGATCCAGCCGCGAATGTAATCCTGATTACCGGCCACTATTCCACCGAGTCAGCGATCGAAGCGATTCAAAAAGGCGCGTGCGACTATCTGACAAAGCCCCTCGACGTTCAACGCCTTCGCGATCGGGTCGCCAATGTGCTGGTCGAAGCGGAGATACGCCGTAAAACACTGCTGCTCGACAAGGAACTGCTGAAGGCTTGCCAGTTCGAAGGTATCGTCAGCCGAAGCCCACTGATGCTTGAAGTGTTTGCCAAGATGCGGCGCGTCGCTCCGCACTTCAAAACCCTCCTTGTATCCGGCGCAACGGGGACTGGAAAGGAACTGGTCGCGCGTGGGGTGCACCGGCTGAGTCCCTCGCAGCAGGACCGGTTTGTAGCGTTCAATTGTTCCGGCCTCGTCGAGAATCTGGCGGAGACCGAATTGTTCGGTTATGTGCGCGGCGCATTCACTGGCGCGGCGCAGGACAGAGCGGGTCTGTTCGAAAGCGCCGATCGTGGAACTATCTTTCTCGACGAAATTGGTGAGCTTTCGCCGGGAGCGCAGGCAAAATTGCTCCGAGTTCTCCAGGAGCGTCAAGTGCGAAGAGTTGGATCGACGACATCGCGGTCCATCGACGTGCGAGTCATCGCGGCCACCAACCGCGATTTACGAACCATGGTCCGCGACGGCCAGTTTCGCGAGGATCTCTACTATCGCTTGGCGGTCGTTGAGATCACGCTCCCATCACTGGCGAGCCGGCGCGAAGACTTACCTCTCCTGGAAAGATATTTTGTTCAGAAGTTCGCGACCGAATACAAGAAGCCCATCGCAGGCCTGACTCGCAGAGCGCAAAGCCGGATGGCAACTTATCCCTGGCCGGGCAACATCCGCGAACTGGAAAACGTCATCGGCAACGCGGCGATGATGACGGAGGGCAAGTTCCTGGATGTCAACGATCTGCCAGAGCGACTGCGCGGCGAGCTCACCGACGAGTCGCTCACCGGAGACGCCCTTCTTTCCCTTGAAGAAGTCCAGCGGCGTCATGTGTTGCGAGTGCTCGAACTGGTGGGAGGCAACAAAGTCCGGGCCGCTGAGATTCTCGGGGTTGGTCGCGCCACGATCTACCAATTGCTCGCGCGCATGAAAGTCGAAAAGAAGGAAGAAAGCGCCTAGCGCCACTGACTACAGCCGCCCGAAGTAACCATTTCCAGCGTTACGTCTGATTCGAGGACATGCGTCCGGGGAACAGACAAGATTAAGTTTATCTGGATCGACCTATCCTACGCAGGCTCATTGACTTATCCGGCAGACAATCTGGCGATTCAGTTGCACTAATAACAACAGCAGTTGGGGACCTCGCCAAAGCCGATCCGGATGGGCTGGTGAGGTGGCGACATAGGCTTGTTGCCGCCCCAATTGCCTGCTGAGCACGAAAGGTGTGATATGACGCCCGACATGGCATTTGAGTGCTTGATCGTTTCTCGCGACCCGGAGGTGGTCTGCACGCTGAACCACGTGCTCGACAACCTCTCGATCCGCACGAATCTCTGTTTAACTCCCGACGGGGCCCTCAACGTGTTGCAGCAAGGGAACACCGACCTCGTTGTGATTGACTGGGAGGACGATCACTCGGCCGCCGAATTGTTGCGCCAGATTCAGAAGTGCGATGTCGTGCACAAGCAGACCGTCGTCGCTGTTTCTTCCAACGATCGTCGTATTCCAGGAGCCCACGTCGTACTCACCAAACCTGTAACCGCTGAGAGGGGCGCAGACTCGATCAAGACCGTTTATTCGCGGATGGTGCAGGACCACCGCCGCCACGCTCGCTACGCCGTCATGACTCCGGTTCTGGCGACGGACCGGAAGAATCGCCTCGTACCGATCACGGTCACAAACATCGGCGATGGCGGGATCGGCCTTAGCGCGCGTGAACAGCTCACGGTCGGCGATGTTTTGTCGTTTCGCATCCTGCTGCCTGACGCGAATAAAGCTATTTGCGTCGAGGCGCGTGTCTTGTGGACTAGAGAATACGGTACGGCTGGATGCGAGTTTGTCCGCATTCCACCCGCCGACGTTGACGTTCTCCACGCCTGGCTTAAGGCGAAGTGCCAGCTCAAGAAACCTCTGGTTGGGTTCTAGAGGCACATTCCAAAGGCACGCTCTGCGCGACGGGTTCGAATAAGGCATTTGTCCCCAGTCCGGCCACCAGATGTATACTCTGACTTCTCGCAAGCTGGGCGCCAGCTCGAGACCGCAGTCATCAACTCCTCAGGAGATCCGCCATGCAGAGCCGCATCAACGGCACCACCATGCCCGTCCTCGAATTCATTCTTGATCCGAACGATTCCATCATCTCCGAAGCGGGAGAACTCTCGTGGATGAGCAGTTCGATTCAGATGAACACCCACACTCAATTCGGTGGCGGCGGAGGAATCTTCGGCGTCCTGAAGCGCGTGGCCGGTGGTGGCTCGATTTTCATGACCGAATACCGCGCCTTGGGTGCACCTGGCGAACTGGCCTTCGCGACCAAGCTCCCCGGCCACATCGTGCCGGTCGAAGTTTCGCCGGGACACGAGTACATGATTCATCGCCACGGCTTTCTGTGCGCCACTTCGCAGATTCAGATCAGCGTAGGCTTCCAGCAATCCCTGGGCGCTGGGATTTTCGGCGGCGATGGATTCCTTCTCCAAAAAGTCAGCGGGCAGGGCATCGCATGGATCGAACTCTCGGGCGAACTGGTCGTACGCGATCTTCAGCCCGGAGAAACGCTGCGGGTCCATCCTGGCCATGTCGGCGCATTCCAATCGAGCGTCTCGTTCCAGATCACGACCGTCCCCGGCATCAAGAATATGATCTTCGGCGGCGACGGAGTCTTTCTGGCGGCGCTCACCGGCCCGGGAAGAGTCTGGCTTCAGACGCTCCCCATCGCCAAACTAGCTCATGCCATCGAACGATATCTGCCTCAGGAAGGTCGAAAGCAGGTGGTCGAAGGCGGAGTTGTCGGCGGCATCGTCGGCTCCATCCTCGACGGCATGAAGTGACGCTGCCGCGTTTCAGGCCGGCTACTTATTCAACCGAGCAAGAATTTCTTTCTGATTCTTGATGATTGTGCTCAGGGCGTTCTGGTTCTTCAGAATGCCTGCCTGGTTTTTCAGGATAAGCGCCTGATTCTGTTTGATTGTTGACTGGTTAGCGCGGATCGATGCCTGATTGCTGAGAATCGCCTTCTGGTTCCGGAGAATGCTCTTCTGGTTTGCGATGACTTTGGTTTCTGACATTTTCAATGCGGCCTCTCCCGCGGAAATCGGTGAAACGGGTCTCCAAATGTTTTTGCGAAGGACAGGGAGTCAAGCCGTGCCGCCGGAAGCCAATAAACTGCGGCTTCAGCCGCCCAGGCCCAAGACTCTCTGCGCCACTATCACCTGTGAGACTCGTTTCAGAATAAAACGCTAAGCCATTCGACCACGCAATAGTGGTTTCGCTTTATCCGTAACTGGCTGGTCCGTCCTCAACTCCGCTGACTCCCCGATCCATCTCGGGTAAACTATTAAGGTCCTCGTCACAACTCATGATTAACGGCAAACGCATCGCGGTCGTTATGCCCGCCTACAACGCGGAGAAGACCCTTCAGGTTACCGTGGGAGAGCTGCCTGAAATTGTCGACATTCGCATACTGGTCGATGATCACAGCTCCGACGGCACCGTCGACCTTGCCCGCCGCCTCGGCCTCCATGTCTTCCAGCATGATCGGAACTACGGTTACGGACGCAACCAGCAGACCTGCTATCGCGAAGCTCTCGCCGCTGGCGCGGACGTTGTCATCATGCTGCATCCTGACTACCAATACACGCCGCTGCTCATCACCGCGATGGCGAGCATGGTCGCCTATGACGTCTATGACGTCGTGCTTGGGTCGCGCATTATCGGCGGAGGAGCGCTGCGCGGCGGCATGCCGGGATATAAATACGTCGCCAACCGGCTGCTGACGGCATTCGAGAATCTTTTTCTCGGAGTGAAACTTTCCGAATATCACACTGGATATCGCGCCTTCAGCCGCAAAGTGCTCACGGAGTTGCCGTTGCTCGAGAATTCCGATGACTTCGTCTTCGACAACCAGATGCTTGCCCAGTGCGTCCACTTCGGCTTCCGGATCGGAGAAGTGTCGTGCCCCACGAAGTATTTTGCGGAAGCGTCATCCATTAACTTCCGGCGCAGCGTGAAGTATGGATTCGAAGTGCTGGCCACAACACTGCAATTCGCGTTTCAACGAATTGGCTTCGCTCACCTGCCGCGCTTCAGCGACCAGGGTCGGAAACTGGAAACCGACGACCGCGACACCTACTACGTCCGCCATACTGAAACCGCCCGCCCCGCCTGATACCCGTTGTGAACCAACGCAATGAGTTCCAAGAAGCAGCCTTCTTGAGAGAGAAATTGGTGATGAGGATTGCTGTCCGGATGGGCGCAATCGGATTACGAGCCTGAGATTGTTCCTATTAGAACGCGACGAAAGCAGCGCGAAAGCTTATTTTATTTCTTCCCCGACAACCACCCCAACACTCTGCTGGCAAATTCGTCTGAGAACCCGAACCGCGCCTTGGCTCTCGAATAAAGATCAACCGCTTTCTTGTCGAGCCAGATCATCGCGGCCTTCCGCCACCCGTCCTGCGGCCGCGCGAAGTAGTCGGTCGAGTGTCCTGCGAATCTCTCGCTCGCCTCCAAGGTGTAGTAATACAACGCGACACTCTTGCGCGACTGTCCCTTGGGGCACGTCAACGGATCAGGAAAACCATGCAGCGATCGGTCGTCGGTTGTAAAGATGAGTGCATGGTTCAGCAGAGGCGCATACTTCACGGCGCAGCGCTTCATCTTTTTTCGGGATGACTTCTCCCACAGTTCGATCGCCCCACCCCACTTCTCATCCCATCCCGGATTCAGGTACAGAATCAGATTCACCCGGCGGTGCCAGTTCGTGTGGAAGTGGTGCTTCGAAAAGTCGGTATGCACGTTCAAATATCCGCCCTGCCCGGATTGGTGCAGCCCGCCGCCTTCGAGCATCGGATCAGCCATAAGGTTCGGAATGCCAGTCAACTCCGAAACCCACGCCACAAACTCCGGCGAATTCAACTCGTCTGTCACCGTTCCCAGCGCGGGTGGAAAGAGCTCTCGCTTGGGCATTCCCAGCTTGTTCTCGTTCGCGTGCTTGTATTGCGTCCAAGCATTGCTGTCGGGTTGAGGAAACTCCGCGGCCATGGCCAGCGCGACTTCCCGATCGAGGAAGTCTTCGATCAGGATGTGAGGGCAAGGCCAGTTTTCGCGATACTTCTTGGCCAGCGTGGAAAGGTTGGGACTCCACTTTTCAAAAGGAAACAGCCGTGCGGGGGCTTGAACGGCTTGGGCAAGGGACATGCCTTAGGTTTCTCCTGGGTCGAGCGATTGTATCTGATCATTAAACCCGGGTCTTGAAACTTTGATGCGCCCAAATTTCTTCGGGTTAGCCCATCAAGGCAAACGGCATACTCTCAGGGCTGCGTTCTGATACTGACAGTCGACTGCCGGCACACCTGGTTGCTGTAAAACAACCCAGTTCACGCCGAAGCGCTCCTTCAAGTGGGCGAAATCTCCGGCCTTAAATTCCTTCCACGGAGTCTGTGCCTGCACCTGGGCCAACCATTCCTCCGCTAACGGAGGGAACATGCTGACCACGCCGTTGTCTTTGATGGCGTCGGCCAAGCGGCTCCGCTGGGCGAGGCAGCGAAATCCTATCTCGTCTTCTCCGTCGATATGCATGTATTGAGGATCGATCGCGAAGACCGCGTCCACCGGGGTGTTCTGCTGGATCCAGACGAACGCCTGCGCCCATGGATTTCTTGGCGTGCTCTCCGGCCATTCGACGTGCGCACTCGCCGGAAACAGCGTCCGTTGCGCCGCAAACATGCCGACGCATAGTGGTATGAACAACACCAGCCAGCGCCAGGCGTGATCCTTGAGCACATACTCGCCCAGAAATCCGCCGATGCAGAGGAATAGAAACATGTACTCCAAATGCAGGCTGCGCATGGGCTGGATGCGCGCCAGACTCTCGAATCGCGCCGGCAGGTCAACGGCCAGAGCCATCAAAAAGTAGATCACTCCATAGATCGCGAAGGCGCGGCAGGCTCGCGACAGCAAGGTCCATTGTCGCGTCCTTGCGATCTGTCCAAACCACCACAGCAATGCCAGCGGAGCGAAAATGCCCAGCCATTCGTACCACTCCCAATGTTGAATGTAGTGATACGCATGCAGCTTCGCCGCTTCGTTGTATGCGGGAGAAGCCTGCTGGGCCAGGGGGATGAAAAGCAGAGCAAGTCCGGCCGCCATGGTCGGTCGCCCTATTTCTCGCGCGTCTTTTGCATGAAGAGTGGGGATTTTCTCCAGCACAATCCACAGCGCGCAGAACGACGCCGGGAACACCCACATCAGCGGATGCATGCACGCCGCAAACACGAGCCACAACACAGCGCGAGCGTATTTCTTCTCCAGCATTCGCGCCACCGCGAATATAGCCGCAAATGCTGCCAGGTTTCGCGGGTTCAAATACTGGTCCAGGATGTAGAGCGCGGTGCCAGACACGGGGATCGTAAGCAGTCCCGCGATCAGGCAGACGGCTCCCCAGCGCGCCCTCGCGCTCTGAAAGAGAATGCCGCTCAATTCCCAGACGGCCCCGAGTAAGAAAAAGATGGACGCAACGTGCCAAATGAACAGCCCGATTTCGAATGGCACATGTGTCAGTCGCAGCGACCACGCCACCGCATTCGGAAACAGCGTCATGCTGGCGTGCGATTCGAAGAACTCGCGCCCCGAGGGAAACAGCCGGGGGTTCAGAATCTTCTCGATTCCAGGCAGGTAGATCTCGGCGTCTTCAACGTAAGGATGGTAGCCATGCGTGAACAGCGCAGCCGCTGTCAGCAATAGCAAAAAAATCCCCGTCTTGTATTTCTCAAATCGAATTGTCTTTACTCGATTCTCGGGGCGGTTCGCTTCGCGGAACGCCGGTCGAGCCACGATACGACCGCGAACGCCGCCAACACCACGAACAACGGATCAATCGGCCGCCGGTAGTAGTCTTCCGGATGCGTCAGGTAATAAACAACTGGGAAAAATGTAAATACTAAAATGTACGGCATTGCCACATTGATGTTCGCCCGCCACGCGCGCCCCAGACCGATCAGCGTCAGCGCCGTCAGCAGTGTGCAGAAGACAATGTTTGGAGGATCCATCGGCTCCTCCTGCAAGTACCGATGACTGAAACTCCAGTAGCCCGTCCACAAATACACCACGCGCCGCATCGTCTGCCACACGTACAGCCCACGATGGTGATCGATGAAGTCGAGGCCCTGATGAAACTTTTTCGTCACGTAGGCGATCTCTCCCAGTTGCTGATACTGCTGCCACTCCGCCTCGTTGTCTGACGGATGATATCCCGGAGGCCCCCAATGCCAGCTGTCTGCATTGTTGCCGAAGTAAACTTCCAGGCCGAGGCAACTGCGAAAGGGAACGAATTTGTGAAACGTCTGATAATTCCTCACCATCCAAGGCACGGTCACGACCACTACCGCCAGCACTGCGGCAAGTCCTGGTGCGAACCAGCGCGCGTGTTGCCGGTAACGCCGGAACCACATCCACGCACCGAGAAACGGAGCCACCGACAACACCACCGGATCGGTCAGCGCGCCGAAGCCTGCCAGCGCGCCGAAGGCGGCCCAGTCCCACACGCTCGACGAATCTTCCAGTCGAAGCGCGAGCAAAAAAACGAAGCTCATCAACAGCGTTGTCAGCGTGGTCGCCCAAATGAAATCAGCCGAGAAATAAATTCCATAGGGAAAGAAAGCCCACGCCCATCCCGCCCACATCGCGGTCTTCTGTCCGAAGTGGCGTCGCGCGATCAGAAAAACAGGGATGCACGTAAGCGCAGAGAACAGGCTGTCGAGCGCCAACGCAACCAGCGCTGACGTCTTTGTATACACGCCGAAGACTTTGAAGATGCCAGCCAGTAGATACGGAAAAACCGGCGAAAGCCACGCGGTTGGTCCCGTTTGCCCGAACAGAGGATTGCTGAATCCTCGCCCTTCCTCGATCGAGCGCGCGATGCGTCCGGCCTCTCCGCCGAAGCGCCAATGGTCGCGCGCTGGATCGGTGCGTTCGGGGTAGAGGAATCCAACGACGATCAGCCGGATCAGCAATCCGGCCAGCACCATCCACAGCAGGGATCGACGCGTCCGCGCTTTTGATGCTGCAGGCGCAGAGATTATCGCAATCGCAGATTCAGTCAGAGCGATGATCAGTTCCAGTAAATATCCGAGACTTACCTCGGGAGACTCGAGACCCAGTGCCTACTACTTTGCCACAGTCGAGGCCTCAACCGTGAGCGGAACCGCAGAATTCGTTCGTGCCCTGCTCGATACCCGTGCGGTGCTTGCGCCTTTAACTAAAGGACCGTAGCATCTGATCAAGGCATCCAACAGATATGACGAGTGCAGCGACCACCAGCGCGACGCTGTCCGGCGCTACCGTGACCAAGGCCACGGAGCGAGTGCGCGCGCGCCTGAGGCCCAACATGGCCTTGGGAGAGATCATCAACTTCTCCTACGACACCTTCTGCAGCAACAAGGTTCGGTTCATGCTGACCGCGCTGGGGATGGTCATCGGCACGGCTTCGCTGATTCTCGTGGTCTCGATCGGATTGACGGGTCGCCAGTATGTGCTGAATCTGATTCAAGGCATCGGCGCCAATCTCATCTGGGCGGAGTACGAAGGCGGAGTGCAACGCATCAACAACAGCGCGCCCGACCCGCTCACCATCGACGACATTCGGGCCGTGCAGGAGAGCGTTCCCGGAATTGCCGCCGCGACTCCCATCGTTCAACTCAACGATCGTGTGCCGGTAGGCAACGGCAAGGAGCGCGATCTCGTCATCCTTGGCGTGTCTCCTGAATATTCGCGCGTGCGCAATCTTGTGGTTGTATCGGGCCGCTTCTTCGATCATGAAGACTCGCAAGCTCACAACAAAGTCGGAGTGATCACAGACAAGCTGGCGCATGAGGTTTTTGGATCGCCGCAAGAGGCGGTGGGGAAGGTCATCAAACTTTCCGGCCTGCCTTTCACCGTGATTGGAACGTTCAAGGAGCGCGTCGATACCTTCGGCCAGACTGAGGTCACCGACAGTACTCTGCTCATTCCTTATACAGTGAGCCGTTATTTCGACGAGACACCTACGCTGAAGATGGCGTACTTTTCGGTCGTTGATCCTTCGATGGTGGTCGCGGCTACGGCGCAGGTGCAGCGCGTGCTGAAGTCGAGGCATCGCAGCGAATCCGTTTACGACGTGCAAAACCTCACTCACTTGCTTGAGGTGGCGGACAAGGCGTTCACTGCTCTGACGTGGATGCTGCTTGTGATCGCGATGGTGACGCTGCTGGTGAGCGGCATCGGCATCATGAACATCATGTTGTCGACGGTCAACTCGCGCATTCGCGAGATTGGAATCCGCAAGGCGATTGGCGCGACCAACCGCGAGATTCGCTACCAGTTTCTGGCTGAGGCGATTCTGATCTCGCTCACTGGAGGCATTGTCGGCATCGTGATCGGCCTAGCCATTCCGTGGTCGATCCGGTTCGTGACTGACTACCGCGTGCCTGTGTCAGGCTTGTCGGCGATCATTGCCATCCTTGTGTCGTCGATTGTAGGCATTATTTTCGGGACTGTTCCCGCCACCCGCGCCGCGCAGCTGGATCCGGTGGAAAGCCTGCGTTACGAGTGAGTTAGCGCGCAAAATTGGAGGATTTCCACAGTGTTCCTGAAGGAACATTCCGCAATACAATGGTGTATGTACAATGTTGTAAATGGATAGCAAACTCTTTGGATTGAGACGGTTGTACGTGCTGTTGAGGGCGTTGTGAATAGCCCATCTCATAACCCGGCTCGAGTCCCCGAAGCCGAGTTCTGACTGTCTTCTCTTTGTCGTTCCACTTACGGTTCGCCGGTCATCGGACCACAATCGCGATGTCAGGGGCAGGAGAGGCCCAGGGGGAGGCCCCGGCTTCACTCGCTATTTCTCTTTTGCGGGTGCCCCAAGGTTCGTTGAATCTGTAACTTTTCTATAATCCTGGAATCTCATTTGTGCTGAAGTGGGTGTGTCGAAGACCGATTCCTATGAACTCACCAACTGATAGTAAAAAGTTCGCGCGTATCAACCGGCGGGAGCTATTGAAGCTCACACCGGTGATAGCTTTGGGCGCGTTTGCCATTCCGAAGCTGCAAGTGCCACTGCTAAAGGCAGGTTTGGGTTTCAGCGACTGGGCGTCGGCAAGGCTTTTTCGTTCTGGGCATCCCGCGCCAACATTTGCAGACTCCGACCTTACTTCTTTTGCAAGGTTCCCCATCAATGACTACGACGTGGACGACCCAGGAGTCGACTTGGACAAGTGGACCCTGACGGTGGGCGGCGCAGTGAACAAACCCGGAGAATACACGCTGGCGCAGGTCCAGGCATTGCCCAAGGTTAGGCAAAACACGCGGCATGTTTGCGTGGAGGGTTGGGACGCAATCGGCCGCTTCGGCGGTGGACGGCTTGCCGATTTCCTGACGACGATTGGCGCCGATCCGACCGCGCGATTCGTGACTGTCGAATGCGCTGACGATTATTACGAGTCGCTGGATATGGCCACCGCCATGCACCCGCAAACATTGCTCTGCTATGAGATGTATGACCAACCTCTGACCCGCGAGCATGGTGCACCGCTTCGTCTGCAGATTCCCACCAAGATCGGCTACAAACAGGCTAAATACCTGACCCACCTGAAAGTCACACACGTTCTCGAACGAGTGGGCTATTGGGAAGACCAGGGCTACTCGGGGTTTTACGGCCTGTAGCGACGAGGACGTGGACTATGGCAACTCGAACGATTGCAATCGAAGATCGGAAGTCCAAAAAGATTACGGAAGCGGTCTACGAGCATCCGTTTATTATCCGCCTCTGCCACTGGGTAAATGCCGTTGCACTGGTCGTGATGGCAGGTAGCGGGCTCCAGATTTTCCGTGCTTTCCCAAGCTTCGGAGCGAAAATCCCTCAACGGGATCTGATCAACTGGCCAAGGTCTTTAGCGCTGGGCGGATGGCTTGGCGGTGCACTGCAATGGCACCTCACCTTTATGTGGATCTACATTGCGACAGGGCTGATATACGTCGGATATCAGATCTTCAGCGGCAACTACAAACAAGTTCTTTTTGTGCGGCGTGATGTTTCCGGAGTGTGGCCGATGGTGCGGCACTATTTTTTCTTCGGCCCCAAGCCACCAGTCAGAGAGGCCTACAACCCGCTGCAGAAGCATGCATACACGTCGGTGATTGTGCTGGGCGTACTCTCGGTTGCAACCGGTCTTGCCATTTGGAAGCCGGTGCAGTTTTCCTGGCTGGCCTGGCTGATGGGCGGCTACCACTGGGCGCGCCTCTGGCACTTCGTGATCATGTTGGCGCTGCTGGCTTTCGTGTTTGGCCATTTAGTAATGGTGGCCCTCCACGGCTGGAACAACTTCGTCTCAATGCTAACGGGATGGAAGAAAGATCCTGAATACCCATTGGAGTAACGGTCCGCAGTTGTAATGAGTTCAGCATTGCCGCGAGGAGAGATGCCGGAAGAGCTGAGTGTGCTGGGAGGTCCAGCGGCACAATTCAACGAGGAAGAGCTGATCCGGCGCATCCGGGACGGCGAACATGATCTTTTCTACCGACTGATCCAGCCTTACGAACGGCGCGTGTTTGCTGCAGCTCTGGCCATTTTGAGAAACGAAGCTGATGCCGAAGACGCGGCTCAGGAAGCGATGTTGAAGGCCTTCAGGCACATTCGTCAGTTCCGTGCAGAGTCGCGATTCAGTACGTGGCTGATTCAGATCACCGTCAACGAGGCTCGTATGCGAAGGCGGAAAGAACACGCAGACATTATGGAGCCGATCGTTGACGGCCGGGACGAGGAAGGGAACTATGCGCCGCGCGATTTTGCCGATTGGCGCGAGATTCCTCTGGAGATCCTGGAACGCAAGGAGGTTCGGCAGAAATTAGCGGAGGCACTCGACTCACTCGGAGAAAAATACCGAGAGGTTTTTGTCCTGCGCGACATGCAGCATTTGAGTATTGAGGAGACCGCGAAGGCGCTCGGAATTTCGACCGCATCCGTCAAGACTCGCTTGCTACGGGCGCGACTGATGTTGCGCGACCTTTTGGCTCCGGGGCTAGGCGGCAATTGGAGCAGCAAGCTATCTTTTGCGAAAGGGGCGAAGCCATGGTAGTCAGCTGCGAACAAGTGTGGCGCGAAATCTCGAACTACCTCGACGGCGAAGTCGACCCGGGCCTGCACGCTGCAATGGACGAACATTTCAACGTATGTAAGCAGTGCGCTGCAGTACTTGACGGGATGCGCAATGTGATCCAGTTATACGGTGACGAACGGATGGTCGAACTACCTCTGGGTTTCAGCCACCGTCTGCACCGGAGGCTGGAAGAAAACACGATTCCTGCGAGGAGAACCTTCTTAGGCTGGGTGGTCGCGGCGGCCGCGACTGTTCTGGTGGCCGGCGGCTTCGAGCTGGCTCGTTCCTCAGTTTCCGGCCATCCAGAACAACGATCAGAACACGCCAGGCCGGGTGATCATGTTCCTCCAGAGATGATCGTCGTGGTTGCAACGGATGGGAAGGCATTCCACGTGCCTGGATGTCCATTCATTCACGATAAAGCCAGATTGCGGAGCATTACTGCAGGGGAGGCAATGCGACAGGGCTACGTACCATGCGTGCGTTGCATGAAGAAATATTTGAGTGCTTGAGTCTCGCTCCGATCGGAAATGACTGGCCGATAGTCTGCTGGTTCTTGGGGGTGCAAAAGAAGTTGAAGTCCCAGCGACTATAAAAATCGCCGGGACAGTGTCAGACGTCGCCGGGTTTCAGTGCTGCATTTCGTTTTTCTGCATCGTATCTTGCTTCATGGTGTCTTTCATTTCATCCTTCCCCATCTTGACCGAGGCGACGCGAATCTCGTTCTTCGCGGCATCGACATGGGCTTTAACGGTGACGTGATCTCCTTCATGGCCCTTCACGGCCTCTGGATTGCTAATCATCCAATTCTTGTTGTCCTTGTCACTAATGAACATCTTACCGTCATCACTGATCTTGCCTGAAACGCTGACCGCTTTCTTCGTGGCGTCGGCTTTCATGTTGTCGTGCTTCATCTGGTCACCTTGCTGCATCGTGTCCTGCTTCATCGTGTCGCCGGACTGCGCAAGCGCCGCAAGCGATACCGCGAGGAAACACATACCCACCAATCTGCACATAACTTTTGTCATGGAATTCTCCTAGCTTTCGTTGGAATGGCGCCCGCAATGGGGTGCCGCTCATGGGATGTCCCAGCAACCGTTAAGTTCCACTACTGGGATTCTGCTGGCATGAACAACCGTATTTTGCTGAATTAAAACCTCAAAACCGGCGAGCAAGGCCCGCCGGTTAGAGGAAGCCGAGGAAAACACTATTGGCTGAAGGCCACACCGCTGAAGCTAGCGACGCCGATGGGACTTGAAGTTGCCGCTAGCGATAGGTCACCGTGGGTATCGACAGCAAACACAGCAATGCGCGCGCCGCTTCCGTCTGCCGCGGTGTAAATAACTGCGAGCCACCTGCCGTCACCTGAAACAGTAATGTCGGTCGGTACCCCGGGCAATGGAACGGACTTGTAAAATCTCCCGCCTCGGCCGTCGCTGAAAAATATGGAAACAGCCTGACCGGGACTATTGCCCGAATACCAGATATTCCCCGGCCCCTTGGCCAACCAGCACGGTGCATTACTGGGATAAGCAGGCTGTGGTCCGAGCACTGGAAAGACATCTCTATTCTTGTTCACGACAGCAAAGCTGTCGGGACTGTGGGCCGGATTGAATCCCAGCAGGTCCCCCCAGAATGCGGCTCCCAAGGGAGTATTGTTCGCGTTGGTTGGCAGCGTCACTGTCGAACTGGTTCCGTTGAGTGCCCCGTAGCGGGACAGAGGCAATTGAAGAACGGATCCTGACTTCAAGGTGACAGCCGCCCAGGTCTGGCCCGTCACGATTTGCGCAGCTGACGTATCGGAAATCGCAACTGTGCTGCCTTCCACATTACCCCATGGCCAGGCGTGGCTCTCGGCGCAATTCGCACCGACCACGAAGAGATGATCGTGGGCTAAGGCAACTGAATCGGGATTCGTACAGCCCGGTTTCAGTTTGATGGTTTCTCCAATGCTGATGGAATCTCGGTCTCGCACCAATTGAGTTACGGTGTTCGAGCCATAATTCGCAACCGCGCCGAATCGGTCTTGGAATTGCAGGATTCCGGCGTTTCCACTGGCACCGCCGTTGCCGCCCGTGGGCAACACCGTTACTAAGGACATTGAGGGTGTGCCTGAGACGTCAAGTTCGAATACGGCAACTCCATTACCAGTTGGATTGTTTGTGCTCGTTAGCACGAACACGTCACGTTTGTGATCAGTCGCAGTCGCCGATATTACGGCAAGGAAAACAATTGTCATCATCCCGCCGAAACGACAAAACCTAGTTTTCACAGCTGTCTCCTTTTCGGATGAAAATCATGCCCACGCGGGCGCAGATGGGATGTGCGAGCGGGTAAAAAGTTACGCCGCTACGAACGGAAGGAATTTTTTTACGTGCTTAGCGGGCTCTGGAAGTATGTCAGCGAACCGGATGTAGCTCTAATAATCGTTGGCCGACCGGGAGGGGTGGCCGAGGCCCTGGATTTCGCCTGGCAGTACTAACAGAGGGGGGCCGGTTTTTTGCGTTTTCGCGAAGGGCGGGAGTCGGAAATGGCGGTGACCAATGGGTTTGGTCACGTGTCCACCACAAAATCAAATAGCGCACGCAGTGTCGCTACCCACGCTTGCAAAAAAAACGGGAGGATGGGGGCACCCTCAGCGGGAATAGCGCACGCAAAGATCGTTAAAGGACGGGCCACCCGGCGCGTCACAGATTTCTCAGTCATGGATGAGGTTCTCCGCACTCGACTGTCGCTTTAACTGTGTGGAGGGTGAATACCATGTCTCGCGTTGCGCACTTCGTTTCTTCGTCCCTGTTTCTTGCGGTGATCCTGCTTACGTTGCCGAGCCTGCTTGACGCTCAAGTGGGGAGGAATGGCTCGGCCCCGGCGTATGGCCACGTCACTGTTGCCGGCGAGCTTCATCACGACCGCTCCCAACCCTTACGGAGCTTGTCGCCATCGACCACGTCACGGCACGCGACTCTCGAAAACTTTGCGCTGCCGAAGTTCAACAGGCGATCTCGATCGGCCAGCGCGAAGGCGGACTCGGCGCCCCAAGTGAATGGAGGAACCGGAGTCGCCACGACGCTCGGATTCTTCAACCTGCTGGGAGTGGGCAATTTTTTCAACGGTCCCAACGGATCGTTCACGCCGACGACCACTCCGTCGGATGCGACCGGAGCGGTTGGGACGACGCAGTATCTCCAATGGGTCGATGACTCGTTCGCGATATTCTCGAAGGCCACCGGCTCGATTCTCGTCGGGCCGACGCCGGGCAATACCATTTGGGCGGGCTTCGGCGGCCCGTGCGAGATGGACAATGACGGCCAAGCGACGGTGAATTTCGACAAATTGGCGGATCGCTGGGTGGTCAGCCAATATGCGATGTCCAGCGGTAGTCCCTATCTGCAGTGCGTTGCGGTCTCAACCACCGATGACGCGACCGGAACCTGGAACCGGTATTCGTTTCAGATCGGATACCTCAACACCTCCTGGGTCAATCGCGACGCGAGACTGGGAGTTTGGCCCGACGCATACTACATGTCGTTCGACATGTATGCGGGAACGACGTTCATGGGACCGAAATTCTGCGCGTTACAACGCAGCAACATGCTGGCCGGACAGCCGGCGGGCATTCAATGCACCCAACTTCAAAGCCAGTACTTTGGCGCGATCGTTTCCGACGTAGATGGCTTGACTCCGCCACCAGTGGGAGCTCCGGCTTATTTCGCGGCCGATGATTGGAACTTTCTTGCCCTGGACGTCTGGAAGTTTCACGTCGATTGGAATGATTCTCAGAATTCGACTCTGAGCCTACCCATCCTGATTAATGAAGGGTTCTTTAATTTAGCTTGCACCGGTTCTGGGTCAGGAACCTGCGTACAGCAGCCGAATGGAACCGGCCTCAATCCGTATGGCAACCTGGTGACGAGCCGCCTGCCTTACCGCAACTACTCCGACCATCAGTCACTGTTGGCTGCCGAGACGGTCGAGGCCGTCACGGGCATTCGTTTCTACGAAATCCGGGTCGGCTCTAACGGGGATTTATCTCTATATCAGGAGGGGACGTTTCTGCCGGATACAAACTCGTATCGTTTCATTCCTGCCATTGCGACGGATCGGGCGGGCAACATCGCGGTTGGATACAACTTGTCGAGTTCGCAGACTCCGCCCAGCCAATACGTGGCAACGCGAGCGCCGGGTGATGCTCCAGGCACGTTAGGAAACGAAACGTTGCTCAATCCGGGCAACGCTTCACAGACGACTTCGCTGTGGGATACGCGCGCCACTCTCACGGTTGATCCGATCGACGATTGCACCTATTACTACACGCAGCAATACCAGCCGCTCGATGGAACCAACAACTGGACGACGCAGATTGAGGACTTCACGCTGGCGGGATGCCAGGTTGCGACCGTCACGTTGCAGACCACGCCGGTCAACCTGCAGGTTTCCGAAAATTCGACGATTCAGCAGGCTCCGTTCAGCGGTCAATTCTCGGTCGGCAGCACGCTCGCCCTTTCGACGACGTCACCACAGGCAGGAGCGCCTGGGGTGCGATATGCGTTCAAGAGCTGGTCCGATGGCGGAGCGATGACTCACAACATCACGGTGCCAAGCGCCGGTGCGACCTACACCGCGGCTTTCAATACGCAGTATGCGCTTACCTCGTCGGTCACGCCGGTCGGAGGTGGAAAGATTACGCCCGTTTCAGGCAGTTTCTTCAATGCTGGCAAGGTGGCGAGTTTGACCGCCACTCCGGCGGCCGGATACGCCTTCACGAACTGGACGGGAAGCGTCGCCAATGCCAAGAGCGCAACGACGACCATAACGATGAACGCTCCGCAGACGATCAGTGCGGTGTTTACACCGTTACCAACCACCGTGAACGCCGCACTCACTAGCCAGAGTGGGACTTCGAACGCGCGCATGTGGAGCTTCAGCTTTACGAACAAAGGGCCGGGGCAGGCGAACAACATTCACATCAATACGTTTGTGCTTACGCAGAGTGCTGGACCGGCATGCTCACCTGTGGTGATTACGAAACTTCCAGAACTGGTCGGTAGCGTGGCTCCGGGCGGCGTCGTGAACGGAAGCGTATCGATTGACTTTTCTTCTTGTGCCTCCAACGTGCGTTTCTCTCTGACGATGGGTAGCTCAGAAAACAAGGGAGCTTCTCATTCAACTCTGAAGCTTAACAATCTTGTGATGTAGCGGTTGGACTAACACGCTAGACGGCGAAAGCTCTCACTTCTCGCAAAGAACTGCTCAGTCCCATGACACTCCCGTAAAGGATGTCATGGGACTGACCAGCTAGCTCAGTGCGGGCTCTTGCGAAAAACACAAGATACGGCACCCTCAGCGGGAAGGTGCGCGCAAAGATCGTTAAAGGCGGTCCACTCGCCCCATTAAGCAATGACCGCCCGGCTGAGATGTTTTGGAAAACCCCTCGAATTCTACTGCGCGATGAGTTTTTGACTCCGTTCCGGTATTACAAGTAAGAATCGATGCTGATCCATTGGCAGGCTGGTGTATGGGCAGCGTTGGAACGGAGGCACATTGTGAACGAGTTTGCCAGCAACGTCGAGCGTCATCGCCGCGAGCTGCTGCTCCACTGTTACCGCATGCTCGGCTCTTTGCCGGACGCCGAGGACGCGGTGCAGGAAACTTTGCTTCGCGCCTGGCGGTATCGCGACAGTGTCAAAGAAGGTGCGCCGCTGCGGCCGTGGCTCTACCGCGTGGCCACGAACGCCTGCCTCGATGCGATAGCCCGCGATGGCCGGCGGGCGGTGCTCGCGGCCCGGGCTGCGGCGGATGATGGCTGGACTGGGGAGCTGGAGGATGTCGTCTGGCTGGGGCCGATTCCGAACTCAGTAATCGAACCAACCACTCCGCCAGCGAAAACACCGGAGGCGATGGCGCTGATGCGCGAAACCATCGAGATTGCCTTTCTGACTGTAATCCAGCTACTCACACCGCAGCAGCGGGCTGCCTTGATACTGTGCGACGTGCTGGACTGGTCCGCCAAGGACGCTGCTGACCTGCTCGACCTGAGTGTCCCCGCTGTAAACAGTGCATTGCAGCGCGCACGGGTCAGGCTTCGCGATCGCCTGCCACATTGCAAGCCACCGTGGCCCGCCAATGTGGATGCCAGCGCTGCCGAGCGCGACCTGCTAAAAAAGTACGTCGAGGCTAGCGAATCCGCGGACTTTCGGGCGTTCGAATCGATCATCCGTGCGGACGCGACCTTCCGCATGCCGCCCGACTTCGGCTCGGCCGAAGGCCGTGACGAAATGTTCAAGCTATGGATTGAAGGCGGATTCGGCTCCGAACGATTTGGTCGCCTCCACTGCGTTGTGACCCACGCCAACCTGCAGCCGGCGGTCGCCTGTTATCAGTGCCGGCCCGGTGATTCCACCTGGCGGGCTCTGGCGCTGGAGGTTCTTCGCATCGAGGACGGCTTGATCACGGAGATCGTGGTGTTCCCACCGGATCGTTTCCCGATGTTCGGGCTGCCAATGATGATGACGATGGAGGCCGCGCCGGAGATGAACTGATGTTATTGATCCACTCGATGCTCACGTGGGAGACGAGCACGCGCGCGTCGGCTGGGCCGCTGCCGATGAGGAGGCGCATTCCCACATCCTCTGACGAGGCTAAAAAAGGGAGTAGCTGTCGATTTGCGGTTTCCCGAACGACTATCTGATAACAGGGCGACGAGCCACGGCTCTCAGTCACAGGAAACAAGGAGGAATAGATGAAATACGTCTGTTTGGGATACTACGACAAAGGCAAACACGAAAGCATGACGGAGGGCGAGCAACACGCCATGTTCGACACATGTTTTGAATACGACGACCATCTTCGCGCTAACGGGCATTTTGCTGGCGGAGAAGCGCTGCAGCCTGCGGAAACCGCCCTGACCCTCTATTGGAAGAACGGCAAAGTCGCAACTACGGACGGTCCCTATGTGGAAACCAAGGAACAACTCGGCGGCATTCTCGTCCTTGAGGCGCGGGACCTGAATCATGCTGTACAGCTCATGTCGCAGCATCCGGCCCTGACGTACGGCGGCATTTTCGAGATCCGGCCAGCGGCAGACTTGAACGAAATGATGAAGCAGAGCGAGCGGCGGCGAAAAGATTCCGCGCGATGAGGGCGCACCCATAATTGCGTTTGTTCCCGCAGTTCAAAGTCTGGGCACCCGCCGGAAGCAAGTACCGGCGTTGCCGAGAAAACCTAAAGGAGATCAAATGAGAAATGTAATCTACGCAATCAACATCACCATAGATGGCTGCTGCGACCATACTAAATTCAATCCCGATGAAGACTTACATGAGCATTACACACACCTATTGCGAGAAGATGCTGGCCTGCTCGTCTATGGGCGTAAAACCTACCAATTGATGGTTCCTTATTGGCCTGATATCGCAAAAAGCCAGTCCGAGACCAAAGCGGATATCGAATTTGCTCGAGCATTCGATTCCCTCGACAGGGTTGTTTTTTCACGGTCGTTGGGCAGCGCTGAAGATAAAAAGACGAGAATTGTTCGCTCAAACCTTCGCGACGAAATACTTAAATTGAAACAAGAACCAGGCAAAAATATTTTGGTCGGCGGTGTCGATGTTCCTTCACAACTGACGGAGCTTGGCCTGATTGACGAATATCGTATTGTCATTGCGCCAATCATTGCCGGCGAGGGGAGACGGTTGTTCGAGGGTGTCAAGCTGCCGGAGAAATACCGATTAAAGCTTGTTGAGTCAAAGACTTTCAAATCAGGATCGGTTGCGCTTCGTTATTTGAAGCAGTGAGAGAAAATCTGCGGCTTCACCGGGCCTGAACGAGCCACCCTGCCTAGCTTTACTGTGGCAACTTTTCGTGGACTTGCGCTTCGAGTTGTTGAAAGAGGGGATCGCGGGTCAATGACGAAATGGTGTAATCGCCGGTGAGTAGGTTGGCCTCGCGACGGTCGAAGGCGATCTGCAAGTAGTTCTGAGACTCTTTGGTCTTTCCTAGCGCAGCACAGATTTCTGCGAGTTCATAAGCGGAGCCGGAGCCGTGATCAAACAGATCTTTCCGCACGGGAAACTCATTCTCCCACATTCCCTGTAATCCACCGGACGCGAATCCCTTTTCTCTCGCGTCGGCGATTGTCAGCCCTGCCTGGTCGTGGCGGAGTTCTGCGAGGCGCTTCCACTCAGCAAGGGCGGCGGGGTAATCCTTGCCGTCCCAGTAGATTTTTCCAAGATAGTTGTGGGTCGAGGAAAGTGAAGGCTCAGTTGTTTCGAGTTGCTTGAGGAGTGCGATTCCCTCGTTGCGGCGGCCGGCTGTCCAGAGAAGGAATCCCTTGTCAGCGAGGATCGCGGTGGAGGAAGGCTCGAGTCGCTGCGCCTGCTCGATTTGATCGACCGCTTCCGGGTAGCGATGCATGGCCAGCAGATAGGTGGCATACCAGTGGTGACCGCGGACGAGATCGGGATTCAACTCGAGGGCGCGCTTGAATTCGCGCTCAGCGGTGGCGCCTTGCCATGACCACCAGAAGGTGACAAACCCGAGCGAGCTGTGGGCTTCAGCGGAAGTGTCGTCGAGTTCGACGGCGCGTTGGGCCGCCGCCAGCGCGCGCGGATAAGCCTCAGTGGAGGCCATGGTTCCGAACTCGCGCAGCAGGTTATAGCAGTCGGCGAGGCCGACATAAGCCTGGGCGTCACTCGGATCTTTGACGATTGCCTGCGTGAAGTAGTCGACAGCCTTGTTCAAGTCTTCGGGCGTGCGACGGTCCCAGTAGTAGCGTCCCTTGAGGTAAAGATCCTGGGCTTCGGCGTTGGGAGCGTGGCGGTTGGCCAGCGCCTTGAAATGAATGCCACGGCCACCGAGGGAGAAGATTCCGACTAGCGCTGCGGCCAAGATCAGCGGTACCAGCCAGGCGGCAACCCGGGCCGGGGTGAAGGGAGGCGTTGGCACGGGAATGGTTGGCGCGGAGGCCGGTGGGGTCGGCTCGTCGATCTCAGCGGGAGGAGCTTCCTCGGCTTCAAGTTCTGTACTGCGGCCTTTCAGCCACTCTGCCAGTTCGTCCGGATAAGCGAACACGCTGCCGCGCGCGCTTCCGGGGACGCGATGAACGGGAAGGCCGCGCTCGGTTTCCCAGCGCTTGACGGTGCGCTCCGCGCGTCCGAAGAAGGAGGCGATCTCCTTCCACGAATCCAGACGCTTGCCGGCGAGTGGGTCGCGATTGGCTGACATACCTGAAATGACCTGAATTGGCGCGAGTCGGCCTGACTTGTCTCTTGCCCGGGGGAGGCGAAGCCGCCATAGTATAGCGCGATTCGAAGCGTGCCGTTCCCCCACGAAAGGGCCTGCCGAACGGCACGAATGGGCACTCAATCTGGCAACTTAACATTTTGAATCAGTGGTTTAGGAGGAGTTCTGAATGTCTGTAAACCGCCTCTCGCGCCAACTCTTTGTGACGATTTTTACTGCCGCACTGGCGCTTAGCCTGGTGACGGCTGTTCACGGACAGACTCCCACGACCATTTACACGTTCTCTGGCAATAACAGCACCCCGAGAAACCCCGACAACCAGGCAATCGTACAGGGACGCAATGGCAATTTGTATTTCGCGACCTGTATTCCGCTTAGCGTCGATTCAGTGGTGTTCGACATTACAGCCTCGGGAACGCTGAACTCCGTGTACGTCCCGAGTAATTGCTCTTATGGAGTCACGCTGGGCACCGATGGGAACATTTACAGCACAACGGGCAACAATGACGGCGGTGGCGGAATATACGGGACGGTTTACAAAGTGACGCCAGCGGGAGTTGCGACCACCCTGCACACCTTCACAAACGGGTCGGATGGATCTTATCCGTACTATCCACCAATCGAGGGTACGAACGGGATCTTCTACGGGGTCACCTCAAACCAAGCTGTCGACAGCACGGCGTACTCCGTTACGTCCGGCGGAACGTTTACCACGCTGCACACGTTCACCGGTCCGGACGGGCAGAATGTGACTTCCCTGATGCAGGCGAGCGATGGGAATTTCTACGGGGAAAGCGTAATTGGTGGAACCAACAATGACGGGGTCATCTTCAGAATGACTCCGACGGGGACGGTGACCGTCATGCATAACTTCGCCGGCACGGATGGGTCTGCTGGTTACTGGCCCCTGATGCAGGCGAAGGACGGCAACTTCTATGGCACGACGCGCAGCGGCGGCACAAACGGGGCGGGGGTCTTATACAGAATGGGTCCAACGGGCGTATATACGGTGCTTTACAACTTTCCCTCCACGGGGAACCCGGCGACCGGCGACTTCCCCTACTCAGGGTTAATCCAAGCCACGAACGGTTTGCTGTACGGCGTAACCGGCAACCAGCAAGGTCCGTGGGGCTGGGGCACGATCTACAGCTATAACCTCACCACCGCGACGTTCACGACGCTGTATACCTTTACCGGCGGTGCGCTGGGGGGACAGCCCGGTCCATTGATCCAAATGACGGATGGACTGCTTTACGGCAACACGTACGTGGGCGGCGACAACAACGGATGCACTACCGTAGAAAACGACGGCGAACTGGTAGGCGTTGGCGGTTGCGGCACCGTGTTCACCCTCAACATCGGCGCCAAGCCTTTTGTGAGTCTAGTGTCGACCTCGGGCAAGGTGGGGTCGAAGATCGGAATCATCGGCCAGGGATTCAGTGCGTCGTCGGTGGTGAAGTTTAATGGCGTGACGGCCACAACCGTGACACGAACAGGGACGACGTTCTTGCTGGCGACGGTGCCGGTGGGGGCAACCGATGGCAAAGTCACCGTGACGACGGGGACGACGACGCTCACCAGCGCGCAGAAATTTATCGTGCATAACTCTTGGAGTACTGGAGCCGCGATGCCGACGGCAGTACAGTTCGCGGCGACCGGCACCGTCGGGAGCAAGATTTACGTCGTAGGCGGAGCGACCGCAACGGCACTGGTTGGCGACAATCAGGTCTACACTCCCGCGACCAATACGTGGACGACGGGGGCAGCGATTCCGACTCCGGTCTATGGCGCCGCCAGCGCCGTCGTGAATGGTGTCTTGTATGTGATCGGTGGCTACACCACAACGAGCGGGACGGCGACCGGCATGGTGCAGGCGTATAACGCGACCACCAATAAATGGACTACGAAAACGGCTATGCCCACCGCGCGGGGGAGCACGGAGGCAGTCGTCGATGGCGGAATGATTTATGTCATCGGAGGAAACGGCGCGAGCCTCAGGCTGAACACGGTGGAAAAATTCAATCCCACGGCCGACGCCTGGACAACGGAGGCTCCGCTGCTGGTTGGAAAGTCTGAACCGTCGGTGGGACTGTTGGGAACGAAGATGGTCGCAGCCGGTGGTTACACAGCTGCGCAGGATACTGGCGACAATGAAAGTTACAACGTTTCGACTAATACTTGGAGCGGTTTGACGCCGGATTCGACTCATCGCAATGCCAGTTGTTTCGGTACTTCCCTGGGACAGTTGTATGTGGCTGGCGGCTCAAACAACGGTACCCCCGTGACTGTGAACGAATCGTTCAACATAAGCACAAATAAGTGGACCACGCAGGCTGTGATTCCGCAGGCGGTCATTGCTCCGGGATCGACCGTCGATGGTGGGTTGCTTTACTGCTTCGGCGGTTCAAACACCGGCGTTGCAACCCAAGGAACCGTTTACAACAACGTTCAGATTTATCAGCCTTAAGAGTGGAGTGGGGACGGGTTCGTACTTTTGCTGCGAGAGGGCAGCGAGAGTGGGATCCAAAACGGCTCCGTTGCCCGCAGGGTGCGATAGAACTCAGCGGGCGGGAAGGCCGGGCTAGTTTGGTCCGGCTTTCCTGTTTTCTTTAGTGGAGTCTTTCTTCAGTGGGGGCAGTCGGCGCCGTCCTCGCCCGGGAGCGGAGGTCGGGATTGGGCAGCCTTGGGGTAGGTCGGTGGGCCAAATCAGTGATGGAATCAGCGATCCTGGGGAGGGTTGTATGCGTCGGGTATCCGGGAAGGTTTTCATTCTGCTTGTGGGTTTGGTCCTCAGCGTGTCAATTACGACGGCAGCCGCGCAGGAGTCGATCATCTATAGCTTCGTTTACGGTGGGTCAGATGGACTGGTCCCCGCCGCCGGTCTGGTTTCCGACGCCAAGGGTAATCTTTACGGCACAACCGCATCCGGAGGCACTTACGGTGATGGAACGGTGTACGAGTTGTCGCCCTCGGGTACGAGTTGGACGGAGAAGGTCCTTTACAGCTTCGGCGCGGTGAGCGGCGACGGAATCACGGCCAAGGGCGGACTGATCTTCGACGCGAAGGGCAATCTTTACGGCGTGACCGCCAATGGCGGGACCGGCACGTGCGTTCTGGGTTGCGGGACGGTTTTTGAATTGACGCCTTCGGGCGGAGTCTGGACCGAGAAGGTCCTCTACAGCTTCCAAAACAACACCACGGATGGCGCCAACCCCTTGCGCGAAAACCTGGTCTTCGACGCAAAAGGCAACCTCTATGGGACGACCAATGCTGGCGGCGCGAGCGGCTTTGGGACCGTGTTCGAGCTGGTTGCAGGAACCGGTGGGACCTGGACAGAGAAGGTCCTCTACAGCTTCCAAAACAACAGTGCGGATGGGATCAACCCCGTCGCCGGAGTTGTGTTCGATGCAGCGGGCAATCTCTATGGCGAGACCACGCAGGGTGGCGCGAAGGGAGACGGAACTGTATTCGAGTTGGCGGCGGGGTCGGGAACCTGGAGCTACAAAGTGGTGCACACATTTGCGGGCATAGATGGAGCTCAGCCGCAAGGTGGTCTGCTTCTCGATGCGGAAGGCAATTTCTTCGGCACCACATACTCCGGCGGCAACTATACCGATGAAAACCAGGGAACGGTCTTCGAGTTGTCACCGATTGGAGGCGGTTGGGTTGAGCAGGTGCTGTACAACTTCACGGTCGCTCCGGACGGGTACTACCCGGCGTGCAGCCTGGTGTTCGACGCTGCCGGCAACCTGTATGGCACAACCACGAAAGGGGGCTCGGGAAATGGCACTGGGATCGTGTTCGTCCTGAACCGCGCCTCGGGCTGGAAAGAGACATCGTTGCATGGCTTCGCAGGCAATCCGGACGGCGCTACTCCATTCGGCACACTGATGTTCGACGCGGCTGGCAACCTCTATGGCACGACCGAAGCGGGTGGCGCGAACAGCTTTGGACTGGACGGGGTCGTCTATAAAATTGCGTCGGTGGTGACTGCAGCCCCGAAGTTCTCGCCGGCCGGTGGCGCCTACAGTGCAACGCAGACGGTGAAGATCACGGATGCAACGCCGAACGCAACCATCTATTACTCGATCAACGGCGGTTCCCCGATACAGTACAAGTCAGCCATCACGGTATCGAGTTCGGAGACGATTACGGCGTATGCGATCTCCGGCTCGCTCCCGCAATCGCAGCCGGCAAAGGCGAACTACCAGATCGGCGCGACGGCTGGAACTCCCTGGTTCTCGCCATCGGCGGGCACATACACCCTCGCGCAGTCAGTGACGATTACCGACGCGGCTCCGGGAGCCGCGATCTACTACACAACCAACGGCAGCACTCCGACAACATCGTCTACGAAATACGCGGGGCCCATTTCCGTCACAGCCACAGAAACCATCAAAGCCCTTGCGGTTGCGTCCGGCTACACCAACAGTGCGATCGCCTCAGCGGTGTACACCATTACTCCGATCACTCCTCCGACGGAAAAAGTTCTCTACAACTTTGGGTCTATTACAAACGATGGCGGTGTCCCGCTCGCCAGCCTCACGCGTGATGGCAGCGGAAATCTCTATGGCACGACTAGATTCGGCGGCCCGAACGAGATCACTTATGGGATCAATACCGTCACCGCAGGAACTGTCTTCGAACTGTCGCCCGGTACTGGCGGCACGTGGACGGAAAAAGTTCTATACAACTTCGGGGCGACCAGCAGCGACGGAGCATTGCCCATTGCGAGCCTCGTCCTCGACTCCAAAGGAAATCTCTACGGCACGACGCTGGCTGGTGGAGCTTACGGCCTCGGCACGGCGTTCGAGCTGTCGCCTGGAACTGGCGGCAAGTGGACGGAAAAGATTCTGTACAGCTTCGGAGTCTCTCTCGCCGATGGAAAGATTCCTGAGGCCGGTTTGATCTTCGACTCCAAAGGCAATCTCTACGGCACCACCAGCGTTGGGGGAACCTCTGACACAACGTACGGCGGCGGTTATGGGACTGTGTTTGAACTCTCGCCGGGGACTGGCAGCACTTGGACGGAGACGGTCCTCTACAACTTCAGCTATCTGAGCCAGACCGATGGCTATCTCCCGGAGGCGAATCTCGTCTTCGATTCCAAGGGCAATCTCTGGGGTACGACCGCCGATGGCGGCACCGGCCAGGACCTCGAAGGCGGAGGCACTGTGTTTGAGCTTGTCCCGACGGGCGGCGGAGGCTGGACTGAGAACGTGATCTACAACTTCGGAGGAGGGAGTCCGCAAGGCTATCTGATCACCGGTGGCGTCGTGCTCGACTCCGCTGGGAATGTCTACGGAGTTGCTCACTCCGGCGGGAATGGATACGGGCTCGACGGAACACTGTTCGAATTGTCGCCCGGCACTGGCGGAGCTTGGACGTTCAACGTGCTGCACAGTTTCGGGGCTTACGGAACAGACGGCACCAATCCCAACGCAACGCTCATCTTCGACGCAGCGGGCAATCTCTTCGGGACGACATATGGCGGTGGAGCAAACGGATATGGAACCGTCTTCGAAATGTCGCCGCAAACTGGCGGCGGCTGGATCGAAAGCGTTGTCCACAGCTTCAATCTCGTCAGCACTGACGGTGCGAACCCGTCAGCCGCGCTGATCCTCGACGGCAGCGGCAATCTGTATGGGACGACCGGTTACGGCGGATCCCACGGCGACGGCAACACCGGCGAGACTGGCGGCACGGTGTTTGAGATTGTTTCGAACATAAGCGGAGGCCCGGTCGCGCAGCTCTCGCCCACCAGCCTCGCCTTCGGTGCGGTCGGCACCGGAGTCACCAGTCCGGCCAGGAAGGTGACGCTCACCAATACTGGCACCGCCAGCCTCTCGATTTCGGCGATCGCGATCACCGGAGCGGACATGGGAGACTTCGCGCAGACTCACACCTGCGGAGCTTCACTGGCTGCAGGCGCAAGCTGCACCATCAGCGTGACATTCACGCCGACAACGACCGGAAGCCGGACTGCCTCCCTCAGCGTCACCGATAACGCTGCGGGCAGTCCGCAGACGGTGACACTCAGCGGAGTGGGCACCACCGCGAAACTGACTCCACTCACGCTCAGCTTCGGCTCCGTCGCGACTGGAGTGACAAGTCCCGCGAAGGTCGTGACCTTTACTAACAGCGGCACCACGAGTCTGGCGATCACCGCGATCGGCTTTACGGGAACCAACGCCAGCGACTTCGCGCAAACTCATACGTGTGGGAGTTCGTTGGCGGCGGGCGCAAGCTGCACGATCAGCGTCACCTTCACTCCTGCTGCCACCGGAACGCGCAGTGCGTCACTGAGCGTCACTGACAGCGGGGCCGGAAGTCCGCAGAGAGTAGTTCTGAGCGGAGTTGGCACGACCGCGAAGCTTTCTCCTCTAGCCGTGGCCTTCGGTTCAGTCACCGTGGGAACCAAGACTGCAGCGAAGACCGTTACCCTCACCAACGAGGGCACAACCAGTATGAGCGTTACATCCATTGCTATTACTGGAACGAACGCGGGAGACTTCGGGCAGACTCATACCTGTGGGAGTTCGCTCGCCGCAGGAGCGAGTTGCACCATCAGCGTGACATTTACGCCAGCGGCCGCGGGCCTGCGCTTGGCGGCGCTCGCCGTCACTGACAACGCAGTGGGCAGCCCACAGAAGGTGACGCTTTCGGGCACGGGAAAATAGGAAGCGAGCGCCAGGGCCATCGTTTGAACTGAACTCTGCCCTAAAAACCACAAAGCCGGGCTGGTTGGCCCGGCTTTCCTTTTGTGGAACTGGCTCCGTCGATTTTTTTCCGATCGGCGGCCCAGAATGTCAAAGTCTCACGGAGTGCTCACCGCGGCCGCGTTTTCCAGCGCAGGGCAGAGTGTGCTTCCACGCAGCCTACGCGTCACATTCCCATTTTGCGCCTTTCCGGGTTCACCAGCCCGTGCAGGCGCACAACTTACATCACCATTGCCAGGTTTTCCAGCTCAAGCTGCAGGACCGGCAGAGCGCACCCTGCCATCTCGACGCGACCAGCCGCGTCGAGCGCTGCTTTGGGCGAAACTCCATAGCCGCGGCCCATCAGGAATACCTGAAGCAACTCAGCCGCCTCGTAGGAATCGATCATCCCGCCCTGAAGCAGGTCGCTCCTGAGAGCTGCCAATTCGGTCATCGTGAACCGATCTTTGTCGTTCTTCTCGATCATCTTCGTGTTCGTCATGGCCGTCATCACCTCCGACTCCGACCTGTTACGTCCTTGCCGTATTAGACTCATCGGCAGCTGTGATAGTTGCATGCAATTGAGCTGCCTAAATCAGCCTACTTTTCCTATACGGTCCCCAAGCCCCTCTGGATTCATTAACCCCTGTGAATATCGAAAGTTGCGGGGAGGGGATACGGCGACTCCGGCCAGAGAAGTTTCCTTAGTACCCAAAAGTAATCTCAAAACTGACACAATGTGTCGGTTTCCGGACGGGTTCGACAAAGATCGTCTCTCAAAAGGGAGAACGGCTGGGGGTTGCCGGAGTTGCGGAGGCCGATTGAGGAGTCTTACCGGCCACCTGCTATCTCAATAGTGTCGTTTTGATCCCGAGCGTTACGGGTGAAGAGAAAATCTCGGCACGTGACGAGGCGCGAGCAAGCCGGTGTTTTCCAAAGCCGGCCTTTCCGACGTGTCGCGGAATCCCGAGGAAGGTTCGAAGCCTAAGGCTAAGGGGAACTATGCGCTCGCCAGTGCCGCCTGCGCTGCCTCTACCGTGTCATAGAACTGGAAGAACTGCTCGACACGCGTGACTTGCATGGAGTTGCGCACGCGAACCGTGACGCCAGCCAGCGCCAGTCGTCGACTTTCCTTTTGACGATTTACGTAGGCGCCGACCAGGGCTCCAATGCCAGCAGAATCGATATAGGCCACCTTCGCCAGGTCGAGGATGAGAATATGCGAGCTGTCGGCGCGCACCATCGATTGAAATTCAAAGAAATTGGAGATGAGGATCGGACCGCTCAGCCGCAACACGCGCTGGCCAGCCGGTAGACCGCTGAGATCTTCGATATGCAAAGGCTCCTGAGGCATTTGCAGATCGTATTACGGCAATGTGAATACTATGTTAAAGGACGGGCAATTTCCGGCGGGTTAGGACGTTTCGATCGTGGCCTCATCCAGCAGCATGTCTGGAATGTCGTCCTTCACCGCATACACCCGGTGACACTGCTTGCATTTCAAGCTTTCCGGGTTTTGGCGGTATTCGAGGTCCAGCTTGCATTCCGGGCAAACCAGAATTTCCAGAAGATCTTTCGCAATCATGACGCAGAACATTGTACGACAGGCCGAGATTTAGATCGTCTGCGCACTCGATGTGCTCGGCGGTGTAAGATTTTAGAGCCGGAAGGCTAGAGAAATCGCCTGAGGCCAAACCCATGCCTGCCCGCATCCTCGACGGAACTAAGATTGCCCAAGACATCCGCGCCGAAGTAGCCGCGGAAGTCAGGACCATGGCCGCTGCCGGCATGCGTCCTGGACTGGCTGTTGTGCTCGTGGGGCACAATCCAGCCTCGGAGATTTACGTGCGCGGCAAGGTCAAAGCCTGCGAAGAAGTAGGCGTGTACAGCGAAAAGCTCGCGCCGCCAGATTCGGTGACGACGAACGAACTGCTCGCCGTGGTCGAAGACCTCAACCGCCGCGACGACATCGACGGCATTCTGGTGCAGTTGCCGCTTCCGCCGAAGGTCGACGCGAAGAAAGTTTTGATGGCCGTCGATCCGGCGAAGGATGTCGACGGGTTCCATCCCGTGAATGTCGGCTTTCTCTCCACGCAGCGGCCGGGGCTGGTGCCGTGCACGCCGGCGGGAGTTATCGAGATCCTGACCCGCAGCAATATTCCGATAGCCGGAAGGGAAGCCGTGGTCGTTGGCCGCAGCGACATCGTCGGCAAGCCCGCTGCCATGCTGCTGCTCAACGCTAATGCCACCGTGACCGTGTGTCATTCGAAAACTCATGATCTGCCGAGCGTCTGCAGGAGAGCCGACATTCTTGTGGCCGCGATCGGTCGAGCCGGCATGATCACGCGCGACTTTGTGAAGCCCGGCGCGACCGTGATCGACGTTGGAATGAATTCTGTGACTGACGCCGCGGAATTTCAACGTTTCTTTGGCGGCAACGCCAAGCGGGAAGAATCCTTCCGCAAGAAAGGTTCGACGCTGATCGGGGACGTGCATCCGGAGGTCGCCGAAGTTGCAGGGGCGATCACGCCAGTCCCCGGTGGTGTCGGCCCGCTCACCATCGCGATGCTCATGTTCAACACGGTGAAAGCCGCGAAGATGCGACGCGGAAACAGGATTCCGGAACTGTCGCGCGCCTGACATGAAGCCTCACCACAGAGACACAGAGGCACAGAGAAAGCCAAGAGGGAAACGTGCAAGTTTTTCTCTATGTGTGAGTGTCTTTGCCGTGAGAGTTTTTTCGCTGGAGGCGCGATGCTGAAAGTCGGCCTCACGGGAGGCATCGCGGCGGGCAAATCGGTTGTCGGTGAAATGTTTGTGGGGTTGGGTGCGCGCCTGGTGCAGGCCGATCGCATTGCGCACTCGCTGATGCAGCCGGGCGAGCCTGTCTACAACGAAGTTGTGCGCCACTTCGGCCGAGAGATTCTAAGTCCTGACGGAAGCGTGAACCGCGCGAAGCTTGCTGAGGTTGCCTTCGGCACGACAGAAGTGCAGGGGAGCGGACGCGCTTCGCGCGTCGAAGAACTCAACCGCATCGTGCATCCGGCGGTCATTCGCAGCCAGGATGAATGGATGCAGGAGATGGGACGGCAGGATCCGCACGCGGTTGCGATCGTCGAAGCGGCTCTGATACTCGAAGCCGGCGCCGCCAAACGCTTTGACCAACTGATCGTCGTCACCTGCACCGCGGACCAGCGTGTTGCGCGTTTTGCTGCGCGGCAGAAAATCGACCTCGAAACTGCACGCAAGGAAGTTGTCCGGCGCATGGCTGCGCAACTTTCCGACGAAGAGAAGATCAAGGCCGCCAACTACGTCATCGATAACTCCGGGCCACTCGACCACACTAGGGAGCAGGTGCGTAAGGTCTGGGACCAGTTGCGCGCGAAAGCCTGACCAGAGGCTTCCGGCACGGTCAGCCACGAAATGCAAGCAAAGGAACCTTCTGTGAAGGGTCGGGGCCGGCAGGCGTGGCGTGCTTCATCTCGTTGTATTGTTTAGAATTAATTAGATGAACTTTTCTACTCTGCGACATCGTATCTATCTGTGGACGGTCGAATTATGAAATTCATGCGGCCCCTGATTCTCGCGCTGGCCATTGCCGGCGGGTTCTTCTATTTCACCACCTGGCGTTCGAACTCGCAGGCCAGCGGGCTGCATGGTTTGAACTTCTTGAGCCATCCCACGGACGTGGAAATCACCGAGGCTGCCCCTGGAGAAACGCTTGACGGCGAAGAGCAGAACAATATCTCCGTCTACCGCAAAAACATTCCGTCGGTTGTGAACGTTACCTCGCGCGCCATGACGTTCGATTTTTTCTATGGTCTCGTGCCGCAGGAGGGGCAGGGATCCGGATTCGTCATCGACAAAGAGGGGCACATCCTCACCAACTATCACGTTATTGCCGACGCGCGGCAGGTGGAAGTGACAATGCACAATCGCAAGAAGTACAAGGCGACTGTCGTTGGCACTGACCCCGCACACGACCTGGCAGTGATCCAGATCAAAGCGCCCGAACTTGTCCCGGCGGTGCTGGGCGATTCACGTAATCTGCAGGTTGGCCAGAAGGTGTATGCCATCGGCAATCCGTTCGGCCTCTCCGGGACAATGACACGAGGAATCGTGAGTTCCATCCGGCCGGTACGCGAGCCAAATGGAGCCTACATCGATGAAGCCATTCAGACGGATGCGGCGATCAATCCCGGCAACTCCGGTGGGCCATTGATGAACTGGCACGGCGAAGTCATCGGCATCAACACGATGATTCTTTCAAACGCAAACCAGAGTGCCGGCATCGGCTTCGCGATTCCGATCAACACGGCTAAAGCGGTGCTGAACGATCTGGTGACACTTGGACGCGTGCGGCGTCCGGCGCTGGGCGTGCGCACAATTCCGATCGGCCCCGAGTTGGCGGATGAAATCGGCCTGCCGGCCGACTACGGACTACTGATCGTACAAGTGACCCCAGGTGGGTCGGCCGATATGGCTGGACTGCGCGGCGGTAGCGAGAGAGCCTACTTGGGGAACACTCCTATCATGCTGGGTGGGGACTTGATCGTAGCCATCGACGGCCAAAGGGTGCAAGACGAAGACGATCTGGTGCAGATGATGGACAACCATCGCGCCGGCGATACGGTAAAAGTCACGATCTACCGCAACAAGAAAAAGATGGACGTGAACGTCTCCCTGGGGGAAGCCCGGCAGGAAGTTTGAGGAAGACAGCTCTCAGCGCTCAGCTGTCAGACTTCGAGACACTCAAGAAACGCGCTTGTGAGGGACAATCTCCTTGAATCCTTGTCTGGGTCCGTTTAGTCTGTCGTCCTGCCTATGACCGCCGTCCTTTAATTCCGCTAGCTGCAGCGTTGAGCGAGACGCGCGTGGGAGTGTGCGCGGCGCTCAAGTCCTGTGTTGTCTTCCAACCAGAAAGGATTCTCACCATGCAATTCGTGGATAAGGCATTCGCTCGCCGTCTTGAGGCGGTCGAGGAAATGCCGCAGGTGCTGTATGCGCGAATGTTCGAGAAGACGCGGCCGGAAATCGGAGCGGCAGAGGAAGAGATTTGCGGAGGCCACATGATCTTCGCCGGCCTGGGTTCGCCAATTGGACGGGCCACTGGCGCGGGGCTCATTCGTCCATTTACCGCCGAAGATCTCGATCGCATCGAGCAGTTCTATCGCTCCCACAAGGCTCCATCGCAGGTGGATCTGTGTCCTCTGCACGACGCGTCCGTCTTTGAGCTGTTCAAGGCACGAGGCTATGCGATTGCTGAGTTGAACAACGTGCTGTACCGGAAGCTGGATGCCGGAGAAGTTTTTCCTCCGGGTCCGGCGGGATGCGAGATCCGACGGAGTTTGCCGGGGGAAGCCGTGCGCGCGGGAGAGATTGTGGAAACCGCGTTCTTCCCCGACGGTGCTCCGGAGGCCTATCGCGGCCTGATCGCTCCTTTCTACCAGATGGACGGGGCGCTGGCTTTCGTGGCAAGTGTCGACGACAAGCTGGTGGCTTGTGGTACAGGGCTAGTGATTCCCGACCACAGAGTTTTCGCACTCTGCGGCGCCGGCACGCTGGCTGAATTTCGAGGACGAGGCCTGCAGACCGGGCTTCTGCGCGCCCGAATGGCAGCTGCAGTTAACGCTGGGTGCGAATATGCAGTCGTCGTCACGCAGGGTGGGAGCGCTTCTCAACGAAACGCGGAGAGGTTGGGTTTCCGAGTTGCCTACAGCAAAGTGACGGTGATCAAGCCGTTCACCGAGGAGAAGTCGGCATCGTAGCGCCGGCATCTCGCCAGCAGTCAGCTGGGGCGGGCGTTGCAGCCGACGAGTCTCTCCATGCATAGTGAAGGGCATGCTGTCGGAGACCTTTGTTCTGCAAGGCAAGTACATTCGCCTGGAACCGCTGGATCACCGTCACGTCGACGGCCTGGTGGCGGCATCCGGCGAGGAGATTGAACTTTATCGCTGGAGTCCGGTCCCCTGCGGTAAGACTGCGGTAATGGCATACATCGACACCGCTCTGGCGTGGAGAGATGCTGGAACAGCGGTCCCGTTTACAATCATGCGCGCCAGTGATGGCGCCGTCATAGGGTCGACGCGCTTCTGGAATCTTGAGCGATGGGCGTGGCCGCAGGGCCATCCTTCGCACAGGCGCGATGTTCCCGACGCCTGCGAAATTGGCTACACGTGGCTGGCGCGCCCGGCCATTCGAAGCGGCGCTAACACCGAAGCCAAGCTGCTCATGCTGACGCACGCCTTCGAGGTCTGGCAGGTGCTCCGCGTCTGCTTTCATGCTGACGCGCGTAACCAACGCTCACGCGCCGCCCTGGAACGCATCGGCGGGACGTGCGAAGGAATCCTGCGCGCCCATCGCATGGCTGCAGACTACATCCCCCGCGATTCGGTGCGCTATTCGATCATCGCGTCGGAGTGGCCTGCGGTGAAGGAACGGCTGTTTCGGCTGATGGACCGAGTGGCGGGTTGATTTGCCCGCTTATGCCATCGTCTCGGGCTGGACGCCATAAGCTTTTACCCACTGATCGTGCGTCTCCTGGGTGGCCGGCCACTGAAAGCACAATCCGTATCCGTCGGGATCCTTGAACCACAGCTGTCTCATCCCGTAAGGCGCGACTTTCGGTTCTTTGAGCTGTACGCCGTGCGCGCGAAGATGCAGGTAAGCGCTATCGAGATCCTTGCATCCGAAGAAGAGGCAAGTATCGTCGTGTGACGCGATGCGAACGGGATCGGGCGCCGCGGGACGCTGGTCTTTCTCATATGCGGTGTTGAGCATCACCTCGGCGCCATGCAACCTGAGTCCAGCCCAGTCGCAATCGTCTCCGGGCGCGGACGAGCTCCAGACTTCGAATCCCAGCACGTCGCGATAGAAATGGATCGCAGTCGGCATGTCGAAAACCTGTAACAACGGGGCGACGCCGTGAATGTTCATGGGCAGGATTCTCCTGATTTGGCAAGAAAATATATCAGAACAGGAATCTGGACACTCAATGAGAATGGGGCGGATTGTCGCGCGTTCGACGCGTGGCCGCAAAAAGAACCTTAGAGGATGGTGGTTCGGGGCCAGTCGGTGGCAAAGCTGGCCCCGAGGAGTCTACGGACGGTCTCAGGCTGTGACCGAGACGCCTGTTGACGGCGATACACCCTGGGAGGTAGATCCTCCGCCCTGCAGGTTCTGCTGGAGCGTGCTGAACAGCTGTTGAGCGCTGGAAATATCGCCCGACTGTAGCGCCTGTCCCAGTTGCTGGAACAGTTGGCTGATCTCACTGTTTCCGCCGCCGTGGTGATGATGATGGTGGCCGTGCGTCTGCCCGGAAGCACTCTGAAAGTCCTGCTGAATCTTCGTGTAGTCCTGCTGCGCGGCAGAAACATTTCCGGACTGTAGATCCTGCGCCAGCTGCTGAAAATCCTGCGCAAGTGGATTGCTACTCTGCGACGCTGCCGAAGTGGATTGTGGCGCTAGTTGCTGCAGTGTCGCGAAGTCGCTCTGAGCCGCAGACAAGTTCCCGGACTGCAAGTCTTGTCCTAGTTGCTGGAACTCCTGTTTCATCTTGTTCTGAACGTTTTGCGAGTTTGCATCAAACACGCTGGTGGAAATAGCGGACACCGACATTGATCTCTCCTCTCGAGACAGTCTTCCTCATAGTCTGATCGGCATTTCTTTCGCTTAACTTTATGCCGCGACTGCACTCGAGCTGGCACGGCGAGTGCCAAATGGGTTGATCTGGACTGCGGGCTCAACACGAACCATCTAGCCTACTTAGGGTTTTGAAATGTTGGTTGTTTTATTTGAGATTGGGTCGCTGGGCAGTTCGTGCCTACTCTTGAAGGCAAGGTGTACCCGGTTCACGCGCGTGGCTAATGTGGCCTAGCCGCATTTCAATCTTGTGGAACCCGATTCGCGGAATTACGATTCGGTTTGTTAGAGAGATCAAAGATGAAAGTTGACGACGTCCGCAAGTATTGTCTGGCTTTTCCCGACGCTACGGAAAACTTGCAGTGGGAAGATGATCTTTGTTTCAAGATCCGCGGGAAGATATTCGCGATCGTGAGCCTCGATGATCCCCGCCTGTGTTTCAAGTGCACGCCGGAAATCTTTGCCGAATTGATTGAGCGCGAGGATATTCACCCTGCGCCCTATGTAGGCCGCTACAAGTGGGTGATGCTCGATCGACTGGATGCCGTTCGCCGCGACGAATTGGAGGACCTCATCCGGCAGTCGTACGAGATGGTGGCTGCCAAGGCTCCGAAGCGCAACAGGACCCGCAAGAAGAGACGTTAGTGCCTGCCGCCATCAGAGACTTGTTCGGTATTCGGAACGCGTCTCCGCTTTTGACACTGAACCTTGGTGGTCGTGGTAGCCTTGCCGGGTGGGGTTGGGTCATGCCAGTGACCTACAGAATTGATGCCACTCGAAAGCTGATTCGTACTACATGCAGCAGCCCTTTGACCTTCGAGGAAGTGATTGGCCACTTTCGCACGCTGAATGCGGACCCAACCTGTTTCGGTCATCTGGATGTTTTCCTGGACGTCAGTACAGCGGACACTTTGCCGCAAAGCTCCCAGTTCGCGGGCATTAACGCGGAACTCCGCATTCTTCGCGACAAGGTCCAATTTGGAGCCTGCGCTATTGTTGCGACGCGTGACGGCATGTTCGGCATGATGCGAATGTTCGAGGTGCTCTCGGCGCAGTATTTCAAGGCGATCCGGGTGTTTCGCGATTCAGTTGAGGCTGAGGTTTGGTTGGCTTCACAGCAAGATGTGTCCGGTTCGGAGTCCTAGCGAGTGCTCACCGATTCATGGTCGCGTCGTGGCCATGCTCGATTTGACTCTGCTCGCCAGCCTCGGCTAGCCTCAAGAGTCCCGTGCAATCCCGTATGCCTTCAACCTGCATGCAGTGTCTGCATCGATCACTGATTGTGCTGCTGATCTGCGGCCTGCTGACCGTCACGGCGCCCCTTGCGGCGGCCTCGACGCAACCCGTTCACGCGCAGCACGGGATGGTCGTGACGGTGCATCAACTGGCGTCGCAAGTAGGAGTTGAAATATTGAAAGCCGGCGGAAATGCGGTTGATGCAGCTGTGGCCACCGGGTTTGCCTTGGCCGTGGTGCATCCGCCCGCCGGAAACATCGGAGGCGGCGGATTCATGTTAATCGTCATGGCCGACGGGAAGGCGCACTTTCTCGACTACCGTGAAAAAGCTCCGGCGGCCGCAACGCGCGACATGTATCTCGATTCGCAGGGAAACGTCATCGAAGGCGCTAGCGACATTGGCTACAAAGCGATCGGCGTCCCGGGCTCTGTCGCGGGCATGGTCTATGCCGAACAGAAGTATGGCAAGCTGACCCTGAAGCAAGTTATGGCCCCTGCCATCAAGTTGGCGCGCGAAGGGTATGCTCTGACCTGGGGAGAGGCCGACGAGATGCACGACCGATATCTCGCCGAGTTTCCCGAGTCGAGGCGCGTGTTCCAGCGCAACGGCGATTACTACAAGCCGGGAGAGATTTTTCGCCAGCCGGACCTGGCGCGCACGCTTGAACGCATCGCGGCGAAGCCGGATGATTTCTACCACGGTGCTCTGGCGCGTGAACTGGCTGCTTCCATGCAAAAGGGCGGGGGCCTCATTACCGCCGATGATCTCGCGCACTATGAGGTGAAGGAACGCGAACCGGTGCGGGGCACTTATCGCGGATACGACATCATCAGTTCTCCTCCACCGTCGTCCGGTGGCACCGTGCTGATTGAGTCCCTAAATATTCTTGAGGGCTACGAACTGGCCGGCATGGGAGATCGTTCGGCACAGTCGATGCATTACACGGTTGAGGCCTTCCGTCGGGCGTTCTTCGATCGCGCGGAATTTATGGGCGATCCCGACTTCTCGAAAATCCCGGTGGCCCAGTTGATCGACAAGAAATACGCCGCAGCCTGGCGCGAGTCGATCGATTCAAGCCACGCCAGTCCGAGCAAAGAGTTAAAGCGCCCTGCGGTTTTCACCGAACTCGAGCAGTATGCCGCGTCGCATCCTCCGGCAGTGCCGGGGCACGAGTCGAATCATACGACGCATTATTCCGTAGTCGACGCCGATGGCAATGCAGTCGCCGTGACGACCACGATCAATGACTGGTTCGGATCGCGCGTCACGGCCGACGGACTCGGCTTCCTGCTTAACGACGAGATGGACGATTTCTCATCCAAGCCGGGAGTACCGAATGGCGACGGCTTGATTCAAGGGATGGCGAACGCGATCGGGCCAGGAAAGCGTCCGCTATCGTCGATGACGCCGACGATCGTGACGCGCGACGGCAAGGTTGTGATGGTTCTCGGTTCACCCGGCAGTTCGAAGATCATTACGACAGTAGCGAATGTCTTGATGGGCGTCGTTGACTACGGAATGAACATCCAGGAGGCGGTGAACGCGCCTCGCTTTCACAATCAATGGCTGCCCGACGTTGTCAACGTGGAAAAATGGTTTTCGCCCGATACTCTGAACATACTCAAGCAGATGGGCTATAACATTGAGGTCGGCCTCCACTACGGGGGGAACGTGTCGCCCTACTGGAGCGATGCGGAGTGCATCGCCGTTGACGCCAAGACCGGGGAACGTCTCGGCGCAACCGACGGCCGCAACAGCAATGGAAAAGCAGTGGGATACTGAAGGGCATCATCAGTTTTCAAGGACGCGCATGCAGAAAGCGGTTTCAACCTACTTATACGTGAAAGAGCGCCTGCATCCGGGCATTCTGGATGGTCTCGCCCGCAGTGGTGTGCAGGCGATTGAAGTTTTTGCGGCGCGCCAACATATCGATTATGCGAACCGCAAGGCGCACGTGAAGGAAATCGCCGACTGGTTTCGCGGCAGCGGAATCCCGCTCAACTCTGTGCACTCTCCTCTTTATGCCGACTACGAGTGGGGCCGCGCCGGAGCGCCGCCCGTGAACATCGCTTCTACCGACCGCGCGGGGCGCATTGAGGCGATGGACGAGATCAAGCGCGCTCTCGAAATCGCCGAGCAGATTCCGTTTCGTTTCCTGATCCAGCATCTGGGAACAGCCAATGAGAGTTTTGACGAGCGCAAGTTCGAGGCGGCTATGACGTCTATCGAACACCTGCGAGCTTTTGCCAAGCCGCTCGGTGTACGGATTCTATTGGAGAATATTCCGAACGAGCTGTCAACGCCTGACCGCCTGATCGAGATGATTCGCGGCGCGCATTTCGATGACGTTGGCGTCTGCTTCGATTTTGGCCACGCTCACATGGCGGGTTCCGTTCGCGAGGGATTCGAGATTCTCCGGAATCACATTTGCTCGACCCACGTTCACGACAACGACAAGATGAAAGACTCGCATCTGTGGCCGGGGCAGGGAACGATCGATTGGAAAGAGTCCATCGACCTACTGCGCTCGGCGCCCCAGACCCCTCCGATGCTGCTGGAAATCGCGGAAGATGAAAAAGTGAACCCGCTGGAAAGACTGGGGGAGACGTTCGACAAGCTGGAAGGGAACTAACGAATTGGGAAATTGAGGAATTTGGTAATTGTGTAATTGAATCCTCATTGCGCATACGGTTTTCAATTACTCAATTACCAAATTACGCAATTCCAAAATCCTTCTATGTCCTCACCCCTAACCACTATTGCAGAAATCGGCAAGCACGACGGCCAGTCGGTCACGATCCGCGGATGGCTTTATAACCTGCGAGAGAGCGGCAAACTGCTCTTCCCGCAGTTTCGCGACGGTTCCGGCATCATTCAAGGTGTTGTCCCGAAGAATGCTGTTACGCCGGAATTGTTTGACGCGATCAAGACCCTGACGCAGGAGTCGAGCGTAATCGTCGAAGGCAAGGTGCGCGCCGACAAGCGCGCGCACGGCGGCTACGAACTCGATGTCGTGAACGTCACGGTCGTGCAGCGAGTGCCTGAATCTTCGCCCTACCCGATCACTCCCAAGGAACACGGCACTGACTTCCTGATGGAGCATCGCCATCTCTGGGTGCGTTCGCAGCGGCAGGCGGCGATTCTCCGTGTGCGTGCCGAGATCATCAAAGCTGCGCGAGATTTTTTCGACGAACGCGGCTTCACGCTGACCGATCCGCCGATTATCACTCCCGCCGCGTGTGAAGGCACCAGCACTCTCTTCCCCGTTGACTACTTCGACGAACAGGCGTTCCTGACGCAGTCGGGCCAACTCTACGTCGAAGCGATGGCGATGGCGCTCGGCAAGGTGTATTCCTTCGGTCCGACATTTCGCGCCGAGAAGTCGAAAACTCGCCGTCATCTTACCGAGTTCTGGATGGTCGAGCCGGAAGTTGCCTACGCCGAACTCGACGACGTTATGGAACTAGCCGAGGGCCTCATCAGCTTCCTCGTAAAGCGCTGCCTGGAAAAGCGCCGTGTCGATCTGCAAACCATCGGGCGCGATATTTCCAAGCTGGAAAAAATCGAGCCACCGTTTCCGCGCATCAGCTACGACGATGCCGTGAAGAATCTTCAGGAAGGCCACGCTAACGGCAAGCTCGAATCCAAATTCGAATGGGGCGGCGATCTAGGCTCTCCGGATGAGACATATCTCTCCGCGCAGTTCGACAAGCCGGTCATGGTGCATCGGTACCCGGCGAAAGTGAAAGCGTTCTACATGGAGCCCGACCCGCAGCGCCCGGAACTGGCGTTGTGCGTTGACGTGTTGGCGCCTGAAGGTTACGGCGAGATCATCGGTGGCTCGCAGCGCATGGCGTCGTATGAACTTCTTTTGCAGCGCATCCACGAGCACGGCCTGCCCGAAGAAGCGTTCAAGTGGTATCTCGACCTGCGTAAGTTCGGGAGCGTGCCTCATGGCGGCTTTGGCATGGGCATCGAGCGCGCTGTGGCCTGGATCTGCGGCCTCGAGCACGTGCGCGAGACGATCCCGTTCCCGAGAATGTTGTACCGACTTTATCCATGAACTAGATTGAGTAATTTCTCAATTACTCAATTGCTTCAATCCACGTTGATTGAAACCTATGATGACTACAAGCGCGCCGTCCTCCTCCATCATTCCTCGCAAAATCCGCGTCATTGGCGTTCCCCTTGATCTCGGTCAATCCCGCCGCGGTGTCGACATGGGCCCGTCTGCTGTGCGCGTTGCTGGACTCGAAGCGCGCCTCGAAGCTCTCGGCCACGAAGTCGAAGATGGTGGCAACATTGCCGTGGCCATCCCCGAGCAAAAGAAAGAAGGCGACCCGCATGCTAAATATCTGAAGGAAATTACGGCAACCTGTACCAAGCACGCGGAGTTGGTGATCAAAACGCTGGAGTTGGGAAAAGTCCCGCTCGCCCTCGGTGGCGATCATTCCATGGCTGCGGGCACAGTCTCGGGAGTTGCAGAGTTCTACCGCCGCCAGAACCAGCGCATCGGATTAATTTGGATCGACGCTCACACCGACATCAACACGCCTGAGACTTCGCCCAGCGGAAACGTCCACGGCATGCCGCTGGCTGCTTTGATGGGGCTCGGCCCAGCGGAACTATCGAACATCTTTGACTTCTCCCCCAAAGTGAAGCCGGAAAACTGTGTACTCGTCGGTGTTCGCGACATTGACGCGATTGAAAAAGAAAATGTGCGGCGCGCGGGCATCGGCGTCTTCACTATGCGCGACATCGACGAGCGCGGCATGCGCACTGTCATGGAGGAAGCGCTTCGCCTCGCCGGGCACGGCACCGCTGGCTACCATATTTCTCTCGACATGGATTGGATCGATCCCGAAGATGCTCCCGGTGTCGGCACTCCAGTTCGTGGGGGTGCAACCTATCGCGAGGCACACCTCGCCATGGAGATCATCGCCGACCACAGCCGTATGCTCAGCTTCGAGATCGTCGAAGTGAATCCCGTCATCGACGAGCACAACCGCACCGCCGATCTCGCAGTCGAACTGGCTCTCTCGGCATTTGGAAAGAAAATTTTGTAGCCATCCCGGAGGCTGCCGTTCAGCCTCGCTTCCTATACCTTCGCCATTTGACGCGGCCTCCTTCTCGGTATATCTCTATATCGCGCCATGTCTCCCCTGTATCTCCTGACCGCCGCGCTGTTCCTCGGCTTCGCTGTTCCTGCGGGCGCGCAAACCGACGCCTGGCTCGAAGTAACCACACCCCATTTTTCTGTGATCACCAACGCGAGCGAGAAAGATGGTCGCCATACTGCGCTTCAGTTCGAGCGGATGCGCTCCGTCTTCGCCCGAGTTGTTCCAGACTCGAACATCGACACGGCCACGCCGATCATGGTGCTCGCCGTACAAGACAAAAAGAACATGCAGGCAATCGAACCGGCGACCTACTTGGGCAAAGGTCAGGTGAACCTTCTGGGCTTGTTCCTGCACGCGCCCGAGAAGAACTACGTGCTGGTTTTGTTGAATGCTCCCGGCCAACATCCCTACGCGGCGATCTATCACGAGTACGCGCACTTCGTTCAAAGTCGCACCAATGATTGGATGCCGCTCTGGCTCACAGAAGGATGGGCCGAGTTCTACCAGACCGCCGAGATTCTGGATAGCGAAGTCCTACTCGGAAAACTCGACGCCGGTACGTGGCAGTTTCTGCAGAGCAACCGACTGCTGCCGATTCCCACGCTCCTCACAGTCGATACGCACTCGTCGTACTATCACGAGGAGGACAAGGGCTCCATGTTTTACGCCGAGTCCTGGGCACTCACCCACTACATCAAGATCCGGGATTACCGCGAGGGTACGCATCGCCTGCAGGACTACCTTGATCTGCTCCACCAGAATATCGAATCCGTCGCCGCCGCCACCCAGGCTTTCGGTGATCTCGATCAGTTGCAAAAGGATCTACAGAAATACATCATGACCGAGGATTTTGAACTGCTGCACGTGGCGGGTTCTACCGATGTCGACGATTCGTCGTTCACCGTTCAGTCGCTGCCCCAAACCGAAGTTGACGCTGTTCGTGCGGACGTCATGGCCTACAATCAGCGCAACGAAGATGCGCGAACGTTGCTACAGGCCGTGCTGCACGACGATCCCACCAACGTTTCGGCGCGCGAGACCATGGGATTTATCGCCTTCCGTGATCGCAACTTCGACGAGGCGCGCAATTGGTTCGAGCAAGCCCTCAAAATCGATCCGCAGAATATGCTCGCAAATTATTATTTCGCGGGTGCCGTCATCAAGAAAGGCTTGCCCAGTGCCGCTGATCAAGTTCGTGTCGAGAATTGCTTGCGAACCGCCATCAAGCTGAATCCTTCCTTTGCGCCTGCCTACTACGGGTTGGGAATTCTGCTGACTATGCAAGGCAAGAACTTTGACGAAGCGCGCCGCTGGATGGAGAAAGCCATCGAGATGGATCCCGGCAACGTGGAGTTTCGCATCGACGAGGCTGGCCTCCTCATGCGGATGAATAAGAACAAGGACGCCCTGCAGGCCCTCGAACTGGCGAAGAAGATTGCGCACACGCCGGAGCAAACGGCCGAGGTCGAAAACGTGCTGCAGACCGAACGGCGATTTCAAGTGGAACAGGCCAAGATGCAGAGTCAAGGTCTTACCACGCCCAAAGGCGCGCAGCCGGGGAAGGTTGCTGGGAGTAATTCTGGAGAGACGGATGCCCGCGGCATTTACACGCCGCAGCCTGACTACACCGAAGAAGCTCGCCAGGCTCACCGCGAGGGAGTGTGCGTGCTCTCAATGATCGTCGGCGTCGACGGCAAGACCAGCAACATTGTCGTGATCAAGAGGTTGGGCCTCGGCCTCGACGAAAAAGCCGTCGAAGCGGTGCGCACGTGGAGATTTGAGCCGGGACGCCGGAATGGCAAGCCGATACTTACTCGCCTTACTCTGAGCGTGCAGTTCAAGTTGTTTGGCAACGACAGGATTCTGGAGCTTTCGGAAAAGGTCAGGTCGGGCGACGCGGCCGCGGACTTTGAACTGGCCAACGCTTTCTTCGAAGGCCGCGACATGCCCAAAGACGAGAAGCAGGGAGCGGCCTTGCTCGAACGTGCTGCGCGCGATGGCTTGCCCGAAGCGCAATTCCAGATGGGTGAACGCACCTACGGCAACGGAGGCGATCCCGAAGCTTACGTCGCGGCCTACGTCTGGTACTCTCTGGCGCAGCGCAGTGGTTCGGAGCAGGGACAGGCCAAGGCAGAAATCCTGGCTGCGGAAATGACTCCCGCGCAGCTGGCTGAGGCCCAGAAGCGTCTTGAAAATTGGACTCCGCCTCAGCGAAGTATCCCTACAAATCGTCCTTGATCTTTTGTAACCGGCGGTACCAACCCTGCGATTGACGGAAAACTCTCCCGGCGTCCACACTGAATAGTCATGAGAAAGCTTCGAGTCGGCGTTTTATTTGGTGGGCGCAGTGGTGAGCATGAGGTTTCGCTGCTCTCCGCCGCATCGGTTCTTAACGCAATTGATAAAGATAAGTATGAAGTCGTGCCGATCGGCATTACCAAGGAAGGCCGCTGGCTGACTTCGGAACATGCCGAGAATCTGCTGACGGGCAAATTAGTTCTTGAGCCGCGCAACCTGCGCGCCGGCGATCCGGAAACAACGTCGCCAGCCGCCGTGCTGGCTCAGGGGGAATCAGTCGTAGTGCCGCCTGAGCCCATGCACCGACGCAGCGGTCTTGTACCTTTTCAGACTGATGCACCTCTGGCCCGGCGTGCCAGCGATCGCGCGATCAACGTCGACATCATCTTTCCGGTATTGCATGGCACGTTCGGCGAAGACGGAACAATTCAGGGCCTGTTCGAGCTCGCCGACATCCCTTACGTCGGCGCGGGCGTGCTGGGCTCCGCGGCCGGTATGGACAAGGACATCATGAAGTCCCTGTTCATCGCTGGCGGTATTCCGATCGTGAAACACGTCACGATCCTGCGCAGCGCGTGGGAGAGCGACGCCAAGAAGGTTCAGAAGCTTGTCGAAAGCAAACTAACGTATCCAGTTTTCGTGAAGCCCGCGAATCTAGGATCGTCAGTGGGCATCAGCAAGGCGCATAATCGCAAGGAACTCGGCCCCGCGATCGAGGAAGCCGCCAAGTTCGATCGCAAGATTGTCATTGAGCAGGGCGTGGGCGGGAAAAAAGACAAGGCGCGCGAAATCGAATGTTCTGTGCTGGGCAACGACGAACCGGTAGCGTCCGTCCCTGGGGAAATCGTCCCTGGTAAAGAGTTCTACGACTACACGGCGAAGTATGTTGATGAAGGATCGCAGCTCATCATCCCCGCTAAACTCAGCAAAGCCGAGACGAAAAGAGTTCAAGAACTTGCGGTCAAGGCCTTCCAAGCGGTGGATTGTTCCGGCTTGGCGCGCGTCGATTTTCTGATGGATCCGAAGACGAAGAAGATCTTCTTAAACGAGATCAACACGATGCCGGGCTTCACCGCCATCAGCATGTACCCGAAGCTTTGGGCCGCGTCTGGGCTCGCCTACGCGGACTTGATCGACCGCCTGATTGAACTTGGCCTTGAGCGTCACGAGGACAAAAAGAAGAATCAGTATTCTCGGTAGTAGTTGGATGCGGCGGGTGCTTCGCAATGCAACGACTGAGGGTCCAGCCCTAGTCTTTCCCGGCTGCACACGCGAAGTTTGCTGCATCGTACGTGTCGCCACTACCCTTATACTTGGCGACCTCCGGATACGCGCACAGTGGCCGTGTCATCTGGGGATGGTTTCGGTCCGCTGGCGTGTACTTGGCAGCAATAATCGTAGATGGGGCTGTTCCTTTCTCCACCCACTGTTCCAGCGCCGCATCCACGCTATGCTGCGGATCATTGAACACGAGCTGCCCGACCTGCCCGAAAGAGTCGGCGCCCGGGCCGTTGTCGCAGTGCTGCATTCCGGGCACCACGTACAGCCGGACAAAAGAATCCGTCGTGCTCTTGCCCATCTTTGCTACGACGCCATCGTAGTATTCGACCGTGCTGAGTGCGGGGATCGCGGGATCGTTCCACCCGTGATACACAATCAGCTTCCCGCCTCGTGCCTTGAAGGCCTTTAGATCAGTCTCGGTCGCATTCAGCGCGCTCGCCGTTTTTTCTTTAGCGGCTTTCAGCCCAGCCTCCAGCGTGAACGTCCTGTAGTCCCAGCTCGGATCTTCGTAGACCATCTCCGAAAAGAATCCCATTCCAAAGAAAGCCGTAAGGCTCTTCATCGGCTCGGGGCCGGCGATCCAAAGTCCCCATCCACCCTCGCCGTTTTCCGCACCCGGCAAGAAACCCGGAAAGACCGCGTGACCGTGCGAGTCACGTGGCCCAGCGTAGATTTTCTTGAGCGCAGCTGCTTGCGGTGCGGTCAGGCACTTGTTGGTATCTTCTCCGGCCTTGCATTGAATCTTCGCCGGGTCGAAGTGACATTGCCGCGGATCGTTGAGGATTCCATCGTGTACGCCGTCGAGTCCGTCGCAGGCTTCAACCACTGCGTCTGCAATCAGAGGAATCTTCGCCTGCGGAATAAAACTGGAGTGATCGAGCGTTAGTGCCTGCGCATCCCACACCGCCGTCGTCAGCAGCGGGACCCAGTTGTTGGCCGGAGCTCCGGCCAGAATTCCGTCATAATCCGCCGGATAGCGTTGTGCCTCCATAAGCGCCTCGCGCCCGCCGTCGGAACATCCCGCAAAGTAGGAGTGCTGCGAAGTCTTTCCGTAGAACGCGTGCACCACGTCTTTCGCAACGCGCGTCATTTCGTGAATTCCGCGATGTCCGAAGTCGACCACCTTCTCCGGATGACCCAGCGCCCACGCCGCATCGATCGGAGTGCCTTCGTGGCCTGTATTCGTCGCCGTTGCCGCATATCCTTTACTAACGGCCCATCCCAGTTGCATGTAGTCGATCAGGCCGGCGAACCCGCCGTTGCCAATGCCCTGCAGCTTTCCATTCCAACCAACGGACGGCAGCCAGACTTCGATCTTGATCTCGGAGTCCGATGTCGGAGCAGCCATCACCACAACACGGCAAAATGCCGGTACGCCTTTATAGAACGCCGTCAGATCGCGTCCCGTGAACCCCGCCGGGGGCCCTGCAAACGCGCCCGCGGCGACCGTTTGCGCGAAGATGATCTTCGTGCCGGGGATTGTCAGCGACATCAGTTTGTCGCAAGAGTCGTCGCCGAATGCCCGTGGCGCAAAGCATGTCGCGATCAACGCGAAGGTAAATGCCAATCTAAGACACCCCATTGTCATAAGCAGTCTCTTCCGTTTGTCGTGATGCCCTCCGGTTAAGAAGTTTCGACCGACTCTACTGCCCCGCTGCCTTGCTCATGAAGGCCGCCTGATCCGCCTTCATCTTCTTTAGTCCATTCATGGGAAGGTACACCATGTGTCCTGCGTCGTAAGTCGTAAACGAAATGTTCTCCCGATATTTCGTCGGCAGATTGAGGTGGTCGATCGTGTAATTCACCGCGTAATACGGAGTCGCCAGGTCGTAAAAGCCTTCCATCACCAGGATCTTCAGATACGGATTTTTCACAATCGCCTGCCGCATCGCCGAAGCCGTGTCCGGAAATCCTTGGATGGCCGATCCCCAATCCCACTTGTCGAAACCTGCGTTCTGCGCGCGAACGTAGTAAGGCATGTCCGTCTTGTAACCCAGTTCAGTGCGAATGTAGTTGTTGAAGACCGAAGTGAACGGCGGTTGCGTGGCCGAGCCCGTGGGATCGTAGAACGGGGTGTCCAGCAGGCCGTTGGGATCGGGCCCTGTATAGCGCGCATCGAGCCGTCCTACGCGCAGTTTCTGATCGATCAGCAGATAGTGCGTGAACTTCGGAACGTTGATCCGCAGGTTTGCCTCGTCGATCACGTCTTTACTCAGCCCCGTGAAGCGGGCCATCTGGTCGATAATTTTGTCGCGCTCCTGCGATGTGAGCGAATCTCCTTTGTCGAGCGCCTGTTCATACTCGGTCGACGCAAACTGCTCCGCGGCCTGCCGCGCCTTGTTCATATCCTGCGCTAGATCAGGCGCCAGCTTATGGTGGTAGCCCGCAATCATCGTGAATGATGGAATCAGAAAAATGTACGGCTGGTCGTTGGTGTTGTTATCTTCCAGCGTTTCAAAGTTCAACACGGTCGAAAGCAAGGTGATGCCGTTGAAGGAAATTCCGCGATCCGCGAGGTATCCCGCAATGCCCGCAGCCCGGGTGGTGCCGTAGCTCTCGCCAAGGATGAACAGTGGAGAAGCCCACCGCTCGTTGCGGCTGAGGTAGAGGCGTATGAATTCGCCGAACGATTCGATGTCTCCCTTGACTCCCCAGAACTTCTTGAACATTTCCGCGTCTTCGGCCCGGCTGAATCCCGTGCCGATCGCATCGATCATCACGAGGTCGCTTTTGTCGAGAAGGGTGTAAGGATTGTCCTCAATCCGATACGGTGCGGGAGGCATGAATCCATCCGGCTGCAGCACAACCTTTCGCGGGCCGAGCGCTCCCATGTGCAGCCAGATGGATGCCGACCCTGGTCCGCCGTTAAATGCAAATGTGAGCGGCCGCTTCGCGGCATCCTGCCCATCGAGCGTGTACGCCACGTAAAACATCTCTGCTTCAATCTTCCCGTCGCCGCGCTTGATCGGAAGCCGTCCGGCCGTTGCCGTGTACTTCAGTAGCTTGCCCTCCACGGTGATCTGATGATGGGTCACCGCCGGCGGCATTTCGGCCATGTCGTAGTGCTCTTCTTTATCTTTGTCCCTGTCCTTATCCCTGTCGCCTGAACTCTCGCGGGCGGCCGGCCTTTGCTCGGGAGCGGTCTCCGGTTTGGCGCTCTCGGCGGGCTTCTCTGACGATTGAGCCGCCTGTTTCTTAGAAGTTTGAGCCTTGGGAGAGTCAGACCCTTGTGCGAAGCAAGTAGTACAGAAGTACGCAAAGAAAAGAATCGAGACAGCGGCGAACGTCGGGAAAACTCTTTTCATGTTTCGTCACCGAGGAGGATTTATCACGACCAGATTTTCTGGATTTCTGCGGTGCGAGGAATTGTACACCGGACGCCGGGACTGAACCGAGGCAAGACAACAACGAACGACGCAATGGCGGCCCCCCATCATGCTATTCTTCCGCGCATGCGACTGCATCTTTCTTTGCCGACCCCCATTCTATGTCTCATTCTTTCGGTGCTGCCGCTTCAGGCGCGTGTCGTTCGTGTCGAGATCAAGTCTCGCACCGATGTCCTGAACGGCAAGCATTTCGGCAACATTGGCGCCTACGAGCGCATCGTCGGGCAGGTCTACTTCTCGCTTCCAGTTGCCAATCCCCACAATCAGCGCATCGTCGATCTCGCCAACGCGGTGAATCTGAAAAATGGTGAAGTGGAATTCTCATCCGACTTCATCGCCGTCCGCCCGAAAGACGCCCACAAAGGCAACGGCTCGATGATTCTCGAAGTTCCCAACCGCGGTCATTCCCGCATTCTCTCTCTGGTCGACGGCGGACACTGGGATCTCGCGGACGACGCCGGAGACGAATGGCTTCTGCGCAACGGCTTCACCGTCGTCAGCCTCGGCTGGCAGTGGGATACCGCGGGCCCCGACGCACTCCGTTTCTTTGCACCTATCGCCAAAGAAAATGGAAAGACGATCACTGGCCTATTGCGCGGCGATCTGATGCCCTCGATCGCGATGCCAGAGATTCCCCTGGGACATCTCATTACCGGCAGCATGGGCGGCACTGAATATCCGGTGTCCGCGCCGGACGACCCCCGCAATACGCTTACGGTCCGCTACACCCGAAATGGTGAGCGCGTCGTCATACCGCGCGCCGAATGGCAGTTCGCTCATACCATCGACGGCAAACTCACGCCGAGTGACCGGCATATCCACTTAGTAGGCGGTTTCCAACCAGGTAAGATTTACGAATACGTTTATGTGGTTGCCGATCCCGTTGTGGCGGGAGGAGGCTTCGCCGCGATTCGCGATTTCGCCTCCTACGCTAAGCACGCCCCGTACGCCATCGCCCCCGTAGCGCGTGTCTATGGAGAAGGCATTTCGCAGAATGGTCGGTTTCTCCGCGACTTCCTTTATCAAGGTTTCAACGCTGACGAAGAAGGTCGTATCGCCCTCGATGGTGTTCTTGCCCACGTTGCAGGCGCCGGCCGGGGAAGCTTCAACTACCGTTTTGCCCAACCCTCGCGCGACGCGCAGCCAACTTCGTCAGTCTTCTTTCCCACCGACATCTTTCCCTTTACCGATCGCCCCGAGAAAGATCCAGTCACAGGAGACATCGGCGGCTTGCTCGATCGCGCGGCCGCCGACAAAGTTGTGCCGAAGGTTTTCTTCTCGAATACTTCCTACGAATACTGGGGCCGCGCCGCCGCGCTTATACACGTCACCGCCGACGGCAAACACGATGCGATTCCCTCTGACAACGTCCGCATCTATCACTTCACCGGCCTGCAGCACTTCACCGGGCCATTTCCTCCAGAAAAAGGAACCGGCGATCTCCTCGGCCAGCAGTCGCAATCACCGCTTCCCGTCAAGTATTTCTGGCGCGCGATGATCTCCAACATGGACGCCTGGGTTCGCACCAACACGCTTCCGCCGGCGAGCAGCTATCCGAAGATCGCCGACGGAACGCTCATCCCATTTAGCAAATACAATTTTCCGGCGATCCCGGGTGTTGGCAGACCACATGAAGCGAATGAAGGTTGGCGCCTCGACTTCGGCCCGAACTGGCGCAACGGAGTTTTCACAGTCCAGCCGCCGAAAGTTGGCCAGCCATTCCCGGTGCTCGTGCCCCAAGTCGACGCCGACGGCAACGAACGCGATGGCGTCCGCTTGCCCGAAGTAACCGTTCCTCTCGCGACCTATGCGAGCTGGAATCTTCGCGATCCTTCGATCGGCGCACCCGATCAGCGCGTGGCGTTCGAAGCGTCTTACCTTCCGTTTCCCAAGACTGCCGCAGAACGCGAAAAGTCCGGGGACCCGCGGAAGTCCATCGCAGAGCGGTACGTCGGTCGCGAAGATTACTTGAGTCGCTACAGGACCGCTCTCGACGACCTGATCAAACAACGCTGGATACTTCCCGAAGACCGCGAGGCTATCCTTCACCACGGCGAGGAGGGATGGGCGGAAGCCACGAAGTAAAGCAGCCATGCCAATGATCTCGGTCTGGAAGTACAACCGTCCAGCGCCTTTCGTCACCTCGTCCCTCAATTCCACCAATGTTACCCTTCGCTAGTAGTCCCTCCCCACACAGCTCTGTTCCGGAGAACTTGATGCACCGCCTCTCTCTTGTGAAAGCCTGCGCCGTTTTCGCGCTCGGTCTATCTCTGGCCGCTCCTCTTTATGCCCACCATGTCAAGAGGGGCAGCTCCACGAACCTGCCGATCACGACGTCGTCCGCGAAAGCGCGCGAGCTGTATGAGAAGGGAATGGTCGACTACGAGAATCTCTATCTGGAACGCTGCAACGACGAATGGCGGGCCGCAGTAAAAGAAGACCCAAATCTTGCCGTCGCGTGGGCCTGGATTGCCTTCAACAGCGGTAATCCCGACGAAGTCAGCGCCGCTCGCGAGAAGGCCAAAGCGCTCGCGCCTAAGTTAACTCCTGGCGAGCAGCTCATGATTGCCTGGATCGTCAAAGTGCAGGAAAATGACTTTATTGGCGGCATTACTGCCATGAACGACATGCTTGAGATGTATCCCCATGACAAGCATCTGCTTTACCTCGCCGGCAACTGGCTGATGGGAGAAAACGGCAACGACCAAGCGCAACGCTTCTTCGAGAGGGCGCTGGCTCTCGACAAGAATTTCCCGGCGGCCTTGAACGATCTCGCTTATGTCGACGCTCGCAATCGGGAATTTTCCAAGGCATTTGCAGCGATGGACCGCTACGTCGTACTGCTGCCTAAGGAGCCCAATCCGCAGGATTCCTACGGAGAACTCCTCCGCATGGCCGGAAACTTTGAGGGTTCGCTTCAGCACTATCGTGCCGCCCTAAAAATCGATCCCGATTTCATCACGTCGCAACTCGGCCTCGGCGACACGTATGCGCTTATGGGCAATCAGGAGCAGGCCCGCATCGAATATGACAAGGCCATTCGTTTTGCTCACAACGAGGCTGACCGCCTGACCTATAGCATGCAGAAGGCGATGACCTACGTTCGCGACGGCAACTTCGTGGAAGCCGACCAGGAGTTCCTTGAGATCGCTCAAAACGCTCACGGCAAGGCGCAAGGGCTGCAGGAAGCGCAATCCTATCGTCATCTAGCCGAATACCAGACCGACGCCAACGTCGCCTTCAAAGACTTGAAACTGGCCGAAGAAGCCCTCCACCACCAAGCCACCATTTCCCCCTCCGATCGCGACGAGGAACTGTCGCGCATCCTCCGCAACCGCGTTGTGTTTGCCGCCAACTCCGGCAACCATGCGCTGGCCGACAAGTCGCTTGAGGAACTTGAGGCTCTGGCCAATGGCAGCCGCAATCGCGTCATTCAGAGTTCGTATCAGGGCGCTGCCGGAACCTTGCTCATGGCCCAGAAGAAATACGAAGATGCGATCTCACACCTGGAAGAAGATCAGGACAATCCCTTCACCCTGCAGTTGTTGGTCCAGGCCTACTACGAGACGATGCGGACAGACAAACTTCACGAAGTCGAAGCCAAGCTCCGCGGTACTAACGTGCCCACTATGGAGCAGGCTCTGGTCGTCCCCGCAGAACGCGCGAAACGTCCGGTTATGTAAGGTCGAGGAACCAGGACCTCAGACTCGGACTTCAGCCATCCCGTTTTGGATCGAATTCTCAGCGAAATATCCGCCCCCGCTCGTCCAACTTAACGCCTTGGTGTACATTAGTTGGGCGTTATGACGCTATGAAAGTCGACACCGAGCGCCGCGCCGGAACAAGGATTTCCACTCGCGTCCCCACGCGCGTTCGCACGCACGAGGGAACCGACCACGCTGCCCAGACTCGCGACGTAAGCGCCAATGGGGTATTTCTTTACACCAAGTCCCGCATGAAAGAAGGCACCGACGTGGAATTGGTCCTCATCCTCCCTCCCGAACTCACTTCCGGGGAGAAATGCTGGGTCTGCTGTCAGGCCACCATTGTCCGCGTCGAAGAGAACGGATCAGAATTCGGGATAGCGGCACAGATCCAGCGTATGGACATCCTCCCCGAAGTCACTGTCTGAGTTCCGCCTTTGTGGCGGAGATGATGTTGTGCCCGGACCGTTTCAGGACTCGCTTCCCGGTGTCCCTTCCCAAAAAGTTCACGGTTTCAAGAGATCGAGGCCGCAATTCGATGGTCCTGCCTGTAAGTCTGTGAAAAAAAGCTTCCCATTGCATCGCTGGCGGTGCAATAATGGCGGCCCTAGAATTGCTCTGGCAAATTTCAGGTTCCAGGTGGGCCCAGGTATGTTGATTGATAAACTGGCGGCCGGTGTGGTGCAAGTGCAGACACCCATTGGTCCGCGATACGTAATGCCATCATTCACTCAGCGCGTATATCTGCTCTGGATGTTCCGCAATTTCCCGATTCTTCCGCACGCCGTACTCAGCCGTCGACAACAGCGCATGATCGACCGCATGTGCGGGGAGCAGCGCTTTGCTTCAATGGCTTATGCCGATGGTATGGGCGAAGTGCCGGTGATTGGGACGGTCGAGCATCGGCCGCCGGTGGCCGCAGATCAGTTGCCGCCGCGGCGCCCTGCAGTGAGTGCGCCAGGTGGCGGATTGGCTGCGGAAATTCGTCAGCGGTCGTAGCTAAGCTTCAAATGGCGCGAGCTCACGCGCGCGCGAGCGATGACGATATTTTTGTCTCTAACTCTGGTGGCCAATCTGGAACACCGTCCCTACCCCTACAAATTCCCGCTGAGTACTGCTTATTCTTCATTCTTCTGGGAGTAGTGCCGCGACAGTCCACGCCAGTTTTGCGCTCCAAGGAAATTCTTCGCGGGCGCGCGCTCACTAGTTTGTCTCTTCGGAACTCTGCGCTCTCACTAAGCGACTGAACGCTCCCAGCCATCAACAGTAATAAGGATGGATACCCGCTTCTTTCTTGCGAACCGAATTGTCTTGACTGACAACTCGATGTTTCTGCAATGAAAGTTATGTTCCGGCTCTGACCGTTGCAGAGGAAAGTTGTCTCACCGCAAACATGTCCTGTGCGCGAAACTCAGATCACCGTTTACCCGAAGTTATACCGATTCTCATACAAGGGCATCCGTAAAACCGCAGCTCTGCGCGACTCAACAGCTTCGAACGAATTGTCTACCCCGCGATAAACCAAAGCTTACAGCTAAATGTTATGGAAGAGGGATTGCACCCCTCGTGTAGGGGCGTTTGCTTCGGGCGTGGGTGTCTGTGGTGTGCGGCCTCAGTTCCAAACCATCCTGGTTTGCAAGGAGATCGTGATGACGCATTCGTCTTTTCGTTCTGCGCTGAGGTGGAGCGCTTTGAGCCTGCTTGTGTTGACGATGTTATGTGGCGTTCCAACCTTTGTCGCGGCGCAGGACGTAGCTTCGCTTACTGGAGTCGTCACCGACGTGAGTGGCGCCGTCGTCTCTGACGCCGATGTCAAACTTGTGGACACGAAGACGAACACTACGTATCAAGCGAAGACCAATACAGTGGGTGCGTATTCGTTCACGCAGTTGCATCCTGGTCCGGGATACGAGCTCACGTTTAGCAAGCAGGGCTTCGACACGGTGAAAGTGACCGACGTCTATCTCGCAGTGAACGCGACCCACACGCAGAACGCGCAACTGAAAGTTGGAGCGGCGTCTGAAACGGTCGAAGTGACGGGGGCGGCATCCGCCGTTACGCTCGACACCACCGACACTTCGATTGGAAACAACTTTGACATTCGCGAAGTTCACAACCTGCCGGTGCTCTTCCGCGACTCGATGGCTTCGCTGGTACAGTTCCAGCCGGGAGTTGTGGCATCATCGGCGGTCGACGATCCCAACAATAGTCGAACCGGCGCAGTCACTGGCTCGCGCATCGATCAGGGCAACATCACCTTGGACGGACTCGATGTGAACGACTTCGGCACCGGCCAGGCGTTCACCGCCACGGCAAACGCGCCGGTAGATTCCATCCAGGAGTTTCGCGGAGAGACCGCGAATCCTCTGGCCGCGGAAGGACGCGGCGCTGGCGCGCAAATCACGTTGGTGACAAAGAGTGGAACCAATGATTGGCACGGATCGGTGTTCGAATATCTGTACAACACCGTGTTTGAAGCGAATGACTACTTCAATATCCGCGCCGGAGTTCCGCGGACGCAGCTTAACCGCAACCAGTTCGGTGTGACGCTCGGCGGCCCGATCAAGAAGAACAAGGCATTCTTCTTCCTCGATTACAACGGACGCAGAGACGCCCAAACTGACAACGTCGAGCGCATCGTTCCTCTCGATGATTCGATTCTGCCGGTTGGCAACTTGCGAAATGGCGGTTTGGCGTACATCAACAGTGGTGCAGGGTGCGATGAGAACAGCCGCATCAACACCACGCCCCAGTGCATTACTCAACTCACGGCCACCGATGTTCAAAACATGTTCGGTCTCTCGCCGGACGCAGCACTGACTTCCTTTATTGCTGGGCGGTATCCCATCGCGAACGACCTGAACGCCGGCGACGGCATCAATACGGGTGGGTTCCGCTTCAGCGCTCCAGACCATCTTTCGGAAAACAACTTAATCGCGAAAGTCGATTTCAACGCGGGCAGCAAGCATCGCCTGTTCGCCAAGTATTCCATCATCGGCGAGAAGTTGGGCGACAACGTGAATGGCGCGACGGTGCAATTCCCCGGCGATCCGGTCACGAAGTTCATCATCGACACCAGTTACACGTTTTCGGTGGGCGATACGTGGACGATCAGCGCGAACAAAGTGAATCAGTTCACCTTCGGCGAATCGAGATCGCGGCTGAACTTCCCGGACCACTTTAATCCCGCCGGTGCCAACGATTTCAGCATCTTTGCCAACAATGGATCGAATCAGCCGATCCTTGACTCTCCCTATATAGGTCAGTCCACGCAGCGACGTGACATTCCGATTCCAATCTTCCGCGACGACTTCTCGTACCAGCGCGGCACGCACAACTTCCAACTCGGCGGAACCTTCAAACCCATCACCGCGCTGTCGAATGAAACGCTCGATCTGAATGCGATCACTATTGGTCTGGGAGGAAACCTCTTCGGTCTGAATTCCAGCCTGCGACCAAATGACATTTTGCAGGATCCTGATTTCGTGGCGAGCACCGAATGGGATACTGCACTGGCATTCAACGTAGGCCGCATTGGTTCGTGGCAACAAAACATCAACTACAACCTGGCTCAGCAGCCTCTGCCTCAAGACAGTGGCGACATCCGCAAGTGGCGCTACTACGAGACGGAAGTTTACGCACAAGACACGTGGCGGATGCGCAACGACTTGACGTTGACCTACGGGCTGCGTTGGCAGTTCTACTCGGTTCCCTACGAAACACAGGGGTACCAGAGCGTTCAAAACATCGACTCGGCCGCATTCTTCAATAACCGTAAAGCTGCAGCGGCGGCTGGCCTCTCAGGAACGACCAGCGACGTCATCCCTTTCGTGGTTTATACGAAGGGCGGCAAGACCAATCACGGACCGGGCTACTACAACGCTGATTGGAGAGATTTTGCGCCGCGTCTAAGTCTGGCGTACAACCCGCCTGCAAAGGATGGATTCCTAGGTCGTCTGTTGGGAGACCGCAAGACTGTGATTCGCACCGGCGCGGGAATTGTCTTCGATCATCCCGGCACCGAGGCGGTGAACTTCGAGCAGAACCGCAACAGTTACCTGTTCTCGAGTCAGACCACGACCAACTTCGGAGGTTCTGGAGCAGCCTCCGACCTGGCAAACGATCCTAAATTCACCGCGATCACCGATGTGCCAGGCGGCCTGGCGACTCCTCAGCAGCCCACGAATCCATTTACTCCCTTCGTGGACGATACTGGAAACGCTTTTGGAGAGTCGACTGGATCCACTTTCAACTACGCGATTGATCGAAACCTGAAGACTCCGTACAACATCATCTTCACGTTCGGGATTCAACGCGAGTTGCCCGGAAAGTTTCAGTTGGACCTCAGCTACTTCGGACGCCTTGGCCGCCGCCTGCTGATACAGGCGGATGCAGGCCAGACGCTGAACTTCACCGATCCGGCATCCGGTCATACGCTTGTGGGTGACTTTTCTGCGCTAACGACCCAAGTGCGCCAACCGGGATTCAACGGCGTGGTTACGCCGCAGCCTTTCTTCGAGAATGAAGTAGCCGCGGCTACAAACGCAAACTACGGCGGAGACTGTACGATCTTCGGCGAGCCAAACTGCACGCAGTTGCTGTATGACTTCGTGGGTGGTCTGGTCACCCGTGGCGATCTCTCCGACTCTGTTTCCTTCCTAAATCAAAACGGCGCACTGGCATCGGGTATCGGCCTGAGCCCGCAATTCGACACGAACGTGTACGTCACAAACCAGTCGTTCTCCAGCTACAACGGATTGCTCGCAACGCTTCACAAAAAGTATTCCAACGGGCTGCAGTTCGATTTGAATTACACGTATGCGCACTCGATCGACAACGCTTCGGTAGCCGCGAACTCATTCTTCACCGACTTCGTTTGCGACATCACGAATTTGCGCGTGTGCAAAGGTGATTCTGACTTCGACGTGCGCCACTCCATCAGCATGATCGGTGTTTACGAGCTGCCGTTCGGGCGAGGCAAAACGTTTGGAGGCGGCGCGTCCGGCCTGCTGAACCAGGTCATCGGCGGCTGGGCTATCTCCGGCATCGAGAACTGGCACACAGGACTTGCTTTCCGCACCGGGTCGAATGCATTTCCTATCGGCTTCGCGACGGTTGCGCCCGGCATCTTCAACGGCGATACTCACGCGATCCGTAGAGGGATTCACAACGATCCCAACAACGGAAACGCGCTGCAGTTCTTTGCAGATCCATCGGCGGCTATCGGATCGTTCTCCGGTCCGGTGGGATTGGAAATGGGCCCGCGCAACAACCTTCACGGACCCGGCTACTCGAATACTGACATGGCTCTGATCAAGAACTTCAAGCTTACGGAAAACGTGAGAATGGAGTTCCACGCAGAAGCCTTCAACGTGTTCAACCATCCAAGCTTCGCATTGCCCCTGAATGGGCTGGGAGGCGTGGCCGACTTTACACTGCCGAGTTCGTTTGGTGTCATCACTGCGACTGCCAACTCGCCGCGGCAGATGCAGCTTGCGCTGCGGCTCGAGTTCTAGAAGCGCATTTTGAATCGAAGGGAACCGAGGGCCGGTCGCAGACCGGCCCCTCTTTTCAAAGGTGAGAAACGCGACGGATTCGGACCGAAAGTTGGACGGCGACGTTTCGACGATGAATTCTGTAAGAGGAATCTCTGGCAACGCTCTCGAGTGCGGAAATCAGATTTTCTAATCTGCAAATGTTGTTTCTGATCTATACCCGAGCGCCAAATCTGTTTATTCCTCGACTGTCACGGGATTGATCTTGCTGGACCGCCTGAGAGGAATCGTCGCCGCACCGCCGAGAGTGATTGATGGGATGAGGACGGACAGCGATCATCATGACTCGAAAGCGGCCCAACACGGCAAATTCGCTCAGCGCGCCAATTCCGGCACGATTGAAAGCCATGCACCCAGAGACTGCAAACACGGGAAACGAGCCGAAGCCGGACGAGACCCCACACCCGGCGTCAGGCACAACCGTGAGTCCGCACGTGCAGGAAGTGATCCGCTCCGCTGAACGCGAACTCACCGAACTCTTTCAACAACGTAGCGAGATCATGCGGCGCATTGGTACGATCCGGCAACTGCTGAACGGGCTGGTGAATCTGTTCGGGGAGTCCGTGGTTGATCCGCAACTGCTGGCCGCGCTCGATCGCGGCGTCTCAGGCCGCCGCTCGGGATTCACGCGCGCCTGCCGTACCGTGCTGATGGAATCGAACCGGCCGCTGCGAACCCGCGAGGCCACCGAAATATTGCAGCGCCGATTCCCCGAATTTGTCGGACGCCACAAGGATCTAGCGGCGTCTGCAACGACCGTCTTTCATCGGCTCACGAGATACGCCGAGGTTCGCTGCTTTCTCGATGAAGAAGGAGTCCGTGTATGGGAGTGGGTGCGAGATCCGTAGCACAAGGTGTGTGCGCCGACCTCACGCGTGCTTGGGGCAAATGCCTGGATTCGCAAACGGAAATTCATTCGCTCGCGAGCAGAGATCAAGCCATGACACGAGTCTGTACCTGCAACCGTCCTGCCTTCCGTGATAAGCTAAAATATCGAGGTTGACGTTGGGACCGCTGATGTCAAGGCTGCGACGGTTTGCCGGCATCCCTCGGTGGCGAGTTTGTTGCAAGGCTTGACGGGGCCAGGACCTGAATGGACTGGAATGATGGCTCCGTTACCCTCCGGTCACACAATCCTGTTAGCCAGGATTTTCAGCGGCATCGCGGGCGCGTAGCTCAATTGGCAGAGCAACTGACTCTTAATCAGTAGGTTGAAGGTTCGATTCCTTCCGCGCTCACCACTTCTAAGCAGTAAACATGCGGCTCCCAGCGATAACTCGCGGAAGCCGCCTTTTTTATTTCTGCTCGGTGCTACCCGTCGGGGCCTGAGGGCAAAATTCCGTTGGGAAGCGACAAATGTCCTCAGCACCAATCGCACCTGGGGTGGGTGCAGCGTGTCCTGAGAATCTGAAGTCGGTGAAAGGAGAACGCCCAGCTCGTTGGAAGTTCCACGCTAGGAGAGATTCGAATGCGACGGATTGGATCCGGGAGGGTGGAGAGAGCCAATCCCATCGCTATGGAGCTGGTCGGCCAGGTACGTTGTCATCTCGTGGGCGCTCTCGATCTTGAGCAGGTGTTGGCGGAAGTCCTCGTTCATGAGCTTCCGGGCGAGGGAAGAGAAGACTTGCATGTGAGCATTCGCGCCATCGGAATCTCGCAGGGCGAGCAGCACGACTACGCCTACTTGCTCTCCGTCGACTGAGTCCCAATTGATCGGCTCGGTGAGCCTGAGGACGCAGATGGAATCTGCGCTAATCGCGTTCGTCTTGCAATGTGGAGTGGCGAAGCCATAGCCCAAGCCGGTGGAGTAGACGGCTTCCCGCGCCCATAGCGCTTCTTCGAGCAGGCGGCGATCGTCAGTGCGGCCGGCGATGTAAAAGGCATCGACCATTTCCTGGATGACTTCTTCCTTGGTTCGACTTGAGCTGCCCAGCAAGACTAGGCCGTCGTTGAGCAAGGACTCCGGCTGTTGTGGCCGTTGCGCCGCGAGAATATCATCGACTTCGGAGGTTCTTGTGCATGCGAGGGCACGTTCCAGAACGCGCACGGAGTCCGAAGTCTGCTGAGTGGCGATGGAATGCTTGAAGTCGTGAACTTCAGCGGCTGGCACGCTGATCTCGTCGAGGCCGAGACCGAGAAGAAGAGGAAGGTTCTGGAGGTCTGCGGCCATTTCTCCACACATTCCCACCCACTTTCCGGACCGGCGAAGATCTTGCACGATCTGCCGCAGGAAACGCAGGAACGCCGGGTGGCGAACGCTAAAGAGGGAATTCATCCTCGGATTGCTGCGATCGGCCGCGAAAAAATATTGGCTCAAATCGTTGGTGCCTATGCTGAAGAAATCTATTTCCTCGGCGAGCGAATCGAGAATGAAGGCGACCGACGGGACTTCGATCATGATGCCGATCTTCGCTCCAGGATCGAACGCCGCGCCTCTTTCCGCAAGATGTTGTCGCGCCTGGGCGATTCCAGCCTTGAATTGCACGACTTCTTCGACAGAAGAGATCATCGGAGCCATGATCTGGACGCGACCGAGAGCCGAAGCGCGGAGAATTGCCCGCAACTGCGTTTGCAGCAGATTGCTATGCTCAGCGTAAATGCGAGCGCCGCGGTAACCGAGAAACGGATTGTCTTCGTGCGGCAGGTTCAAGTAGGGGGCGGTTTTGTCGCCGCCGATGTCGAAGGTGCGTATGATGACGGGTCGCCCGCCCGCCGTGCGCGCGGCCTCCGAATAGATAGCGAACTGTTCTTCTTCTGATGGCGCCTCGTCGCGGCCAAGGAAAAGCATCTCTGTGCGGAACAACCCGATTCCGTCCGCACCATTTTCGAATGCCAGGGCAAGTTCTTCGCCGGAGGAGGCGTTGGCACCCACTTCCATTTGCTTGCCTGAAGACGGCGTGTGCGGAGAGCTGGATTGTCGCGACGCTTCCTTTCGGCGCTGCAGCGTCTTCTGTTCGCGCTCGTAGAAGCGTTGAACGGGTGACGAAAACTGGGGCACGACAAAGCCGCGGTTCGCGTCGACCACGATCTCGCGGCCGGGGGCCAGCGCGAGGCGCGCTTTCCGCACTCCCGCGAGCGTTGGAATACCGAGGGAGCGTGCGAGGATCGCAGCATGAGACGTCGCTCCGGAGTACTCCAGCACGAGCCCTTTCAACCACCGGCGATCGAGTTCAAGAAGTTGCTGCGGAGCGAGCGTCTCGGCCACGATCACGGATGGCTCCTGAAGTTCGACCACCGACTCTGACGGCCTCGTTCCACTGATTTCTTCGAGCAACTGCAGGCAGATTTCCTCGATGTCGGCCGAGCGCTGGCGAATGTAATCGTTCTCAGAGTGCCCCAGCAGGTCAATAAAAAATTCTCCCGCGCCGATGACAGCTTGTGCAGCGGACTTGCCCTGTCGCACCTGTTCGGTGAGCTTCTCGACCAGAAAGACATCGCTGGCCATGGCGAGGTCGGCTTGCAAAACCGCGGTGCCGGTAGCCGTCGGCGAATACTTAAGCTTCTCGCCAATGCGGTGACGGACGGCGGCGACTGCTTCTTTGATTTGTTCCATCTCCAGTTCAGGATTGGCGGTGTTGGGAGCGCTCGCGCTGTCGGAGAGCGTCATTTTGTGAATAATGACGACCTTGCCCTGGCCAATTCCGCGGCTGACGGGTGTTCCGAAGATGCAGTTCACCTTCGCTGCCTGAAGAACGCGAGGAGGTGTAGTGATGCGGCTGGATGCCTTTACGCCCGCCAAGGGCACGTCGCACTTGGGAAGAGATTCCTCGACAAAACGAAGCAAGGCGGCATGGGCAGCCTGTTCGTCCGGACCGTTGATTTGAACGGCACAACGGTCACCGTGGCGAATGTCGGCCGCGATGACGCCCAGCACGCTCTTGCCATTGGCGATCAGACCATTGCGCAGATTGGTGATCGTGCTATCCGCCGCAAACCGATTGGCCACGTCCGCAAAGTGACTTGCGGGACGGGCGTGTAGGCCGCTCGAAAGCGGGCAGGCAAAGACGAACTGCAGTGAGCTGTTCACTTCTTGCGTCATTCTCAACGTTGGAGCTTCGAGAAAATACCTTCCGGATTCTTGAGTGCTTCCTGTAGGGGGACTTGAATTACCTTTACTCCGTGGAATCGTTCCTTGCCCTCGACCTCAATGTCGACGGCGAAAATAGCGATCTGTGCCTGACGAATATCGTTTTCGGTGAGTTTGTTTTCAATACCCATCGCTCCCTGAGTTTCAACTTTGATGTCATGGCCGAAATTCTTCGCGACTTTTTCGAGCCGGGCTGCGGCCATGTAGGTGTGGGCAATGCCGGTTGGGCATGCGGTCACAGCGACAATCTTCATGCAGCCTCCTCTTGTTCTTCTACCGCGACGTCTTTGATCCGGGATTTGAGCAGAACGATGAGAGCGCTCGTGACTGCGGTTCCGACGAGAATGGCCGCGACGTAGGCCAACCGATGATCGACTGCGAACAATACGATAGGACCCCCGTGAGGAGCATGATCCCCGACATGGCCGACCATCGCAATCGTTGCAGCCACCGCGGAACCGGCCACGATGCTGGGTATGACGCGAATTGGATCCGCCGCAGCGAACGGAATCGCTCCTTCGGTAAGTCCCATCAACCCCATGGCAATCGCAGCGAGACCCGCCTCGCGTTCTTCTTCACTCCAAAGCTGGCGATGAACGAGTGTGGCGAGTCCCATCCCAAGCGGCGGAGTACAGATTGCCGCGGCGCACGCTCCCATGATCTGGTAGTTGCCTTCGCTGATCATCGCCGCGCCGAAGAAAAATGCGACCTTATTCACCGGTCCGCCCATATCAAAAGCGATCATGGCGCCCAAAATGAGCGCAAGCAGCACGTCGTTTCCAGTGCTCATTGCTTTCAGTGCATGAGTCGCGTGTTCCATAAAGAGTGCAATCGGAACACCCAGGACCTTGAACATCAAGACGCCCACAATCGCGCCGGCGACAATCGGGATGACAAGGATCGGCATGATCGGCCGAAGAAACTTGGAAGTCGGCACCCGCTTAAGTGCCTCGACAATGTACCCGGCGACGAGGCCGATAAGAATCGCTCCGAGAAAGCCGGCCTGCACCTGGCCAGAGAGATAGCCGCCGAGAAATCCTGGGAGAAGTCCGGGTTTGCCTGCGATGGAGTAGGAGATATAGCCGGCGAGGACGGGCAACATCAACGTAAACGAGGCCGTCCCGATATCGAGGATGAGCTTCAAGTGAGGCGAGCTGGAAAAATTGGGTCCCGACGGAGTCATCGCGAAGGCGGTGGCGAACGCAATGAGGATGCCCCCGCAGGCGATGAATGGAATCGCGAACGAGACTCCCGTCAACAGGTGTTGCCGCAACTTCTGAAGTGATTCAAGCATCGAGGATTGAGCCAAGTTTCTCGGTTCGCGTCATGGAAAAGCAGCGTTTGTTCCCCACCGGCAACGACTCTCCAGAACGGGCGGTGCCCCAGTGTCGCGGTGTTTTGTCGCGCCGTTTCATCGAGCTGTGAAAGACGCAGTTCCGTAGTATGTGTGATCCGTCCTAGTCTGAAAACAGGAGAGATGGAACGTTTGTTGTACAGACATAACCTTTCATTGGGGGTGTCGGAATACCATTCATCGGGATACCTGGGTGGTGTTGCGGGCGCGGTATTCGGTTGGCGTAACTTTACAGACCTTTTTGAAGACCCGGCAAAAATATGCCGGGTCACCATAACAACAGCTGTCCGCAATTTCTTTGAGCGTCATGCTGTAGTTCTGCAGCATGAATTTGGCCCGGTTCACGCGGACGAGGTTCACGTAGTCATTGAACCGCATGAATCCTTCCTTCCGAAACAAGCGAGAAACGTGGTTGGGGGCCAGAGCGAAGTGATGGGCGACGCTCTCCCGACTGAGGGGACGATGAAAGTTCTCCTGCACGTATAAACAGATGGATTCATAGGTGCGAATTGCTTTTCGTGGGCGCTGCGTCTGCGGAGTTTTGAGGAGGCGCAGGCAGGCATAAAGTAGGGATTCGGTCAAAAGCCGCGCCAGAGGCCCTTTTGTGTGATCTGCAGCCAGAACCATGAGGGCCGCAAGGACGCTGTGGGTGGGCACATCATAGCCTCCGTGCACGCTGGCTTTGACCGCGGCAGGAGGCACCTCCGAGCCGCCCTTGTGCCGCACCAGGCTGATCCCGATCTGTTTTACCCCGAACAAAAACGTTAAGGCTTCTACGTGCACATCCCAGTCTGGCTTGTTCCAGGCATGATCGGGGACGAAGACGGCGTGTCCTCGAACGGGCTTGATGGTCTCGGTTCGGCCAGATTGCGCCACTTGCATGGTGTGGCAACCCGCGAGGGGAAGGGAAAGGCGCGGGAAGTTGGTGACGTAAGCGAGCGGCGGAGGGACGGTAGTTCCATCGCCAAAATGCACGTGGCGGACGCGCGTTTTGCGCAGGTACTCCTCCAGTTCGCGCACGATCATCCGGGTGCCTGAAGAGAGTTGTGAAGGAGATTGAAGGGGAGGCGCGTTCACGGAACGTTACGTTAGTGCAATTAATGTTAAATGTCTACTATTTCTTTTCCGCGATACTCCTTTCATACTTGCCAACCGAATTGGACATTGGCGACCCGCGAAAACATTGGGTGGGGTTGCTATCAGGTTGCCAAATCAGAACGTGGCGAGAATCTCAGAACAATATCGTTAAGGCGAATTTGACGTTCATCTTGTGGTGAGTATCGAGCGGTGCACCGCAACCCTGAAGGAGACCACAATGAATTGGGAGTTCAGTCCACAAGAGTGGCGATGCGCCGGGAAGCGCGTCTTCATGATACGTGAACGCTGGCTCAGAAGTCGGACCCCAGATTCCACGGTCCCTGCCATCCGAGACGAACGGTTCCGAGGTGAACAATCCCGAGGTGAACAATGAAGCACCGAGTGCCGCTGTTGTGTCTTGCGATCCTCGCGTTCGCAGTCCTCTCCGCCTGTGGCGGCAGCTACGACAGTCCTCCCGGCACAACGACCGGCACGCTTACGGTTCAGATGGTGCAGGCTCCGCCAACGAGTTTGCTGGCCGGAGGGTCGACGGCCATCGTCGCCAATGTCTTGTACGACAAGAAGAATGGCGGAGTGACTTGGAGCTGCGCTCCTGCAGGAGATTGTGGTTCTTTCAGTCCGGCTACTACGGCTTACAACGTCGGAACGCAGTACACGGCGCCGACAAATGTGAATGGTCCCATTACTCCAAATCTGGGGCACAGCGTGACGATCACGGCGACTTCGGTGACCGACAGTTCGCAGAGCGTGAGCGCGACCGTTGCAATCTGGCAGCAATACACCTTTGTGCTGGCCGGCAACGGATCGTGGGGAACGGTAGGAAGCGTCACGCTCGATGGGAACGGAAATGTAATGAGCGGAGAGGTCGACTACTCCGCGAACGGCGGCTCGGGGAACTTTGTTGTGAACCCGACGAGCGTTTCTACTCCAGGTTCTGCGAGTAGCGGGTACACGTTGGATGCATCAGGTCATGGAAAATTAACGCTCAACATCGCTGGATGTTGCGTCCAAACCGCCTCGCTCACGGCCATTTCGAACTCTCATCTCATTACCGCGGAAGATGATCAGTTCAGCGGACTCTCCATTGGCGGCGTCGGCAGCATGGATCTGCAGACGGCTGGACCGAACTTCTCTGCGTCTCAAATCTCTGGCGGGTACTCCTTTACGTTAGCCGGCTACAGCGCCGCAAATAGCGCGAATGCAAGTTGGGGAGGCATCTTCACCGCGGACGGAATCAGCGGGATAGGCGCTGGGATCTTTGACGAGAACGTTGGCGGAGGGTCCGGTTACAAATCACTCCCGAATTCCGGATCTCCCAACCCGGTCACCGGAAGCTTCACGGCACCCGACGCAAATGGGCGCGGCACGCTCACCTTTGACATTACTCCCGATACAACCACAGGTCCAACGGTCTACGCGTACTACATTGTGACCCCAGAAGTGCTGCGACTCACAGTGGTGTCCCCGGCTGGGAGCGCCGCAAATACTGGCACCGCGTTCGGACAAGGATCGGTTGCAGCCACGAACGCGGCTCTCACCGGGAACTTTATCTTTAGCAACTACGGGTTCACCAGTGATGCCAACGGCGGAGAATCCGGAGCGGCCGGCGGCCAGTTCACTACTGACGGCAACGGAAACATTACCGCGGGAATCATGGACCTGAACGCTTTTGGAACTCCATCGACAATTCCTCTCGCGGGCTCTACCTACTCGATCTCGGGTAGTCCCCGGGGTACTGTGATTGGGCCCGCGGGTCAAACCTACAACGTTTATCTGACCGATCCCTCCCTGAACCTACTGGATCCGAACAATCCAGATGGCGCCGGGGGTGCACTGCTTCTGGAGACCGATGTCGCCGACACAATTGGAGTCGTCATTCCACAGACCGATGTGGCTGCGACTCTAAACGGCAACTACGGAATTCTGTTATCGGATCAGTCGAATCCGCCTAACTCCGACGGAGGCTTCACCGGCGTCTGTGCGACCAGCGGGGGTACGTTTTCAGGTGAGGGCGACTTCCAGGGCGCGGGTCTCAACAGCGCCACGCCGGTTGTGGGACCTCTCGCTGGCACATTTTCTGCCGACAATGCGAATCCTGGCCGCTTTACCGGAACCGTTGTGACCGCGCCGGCCTTCCCTTTGGACTCACCCGGCAGTCCAACAGATACACCCGGCACCGAGAACGTCTCTTACTACCTGGCGAACGCTTCTCAAGGATTCGTCATTGAGACCGATACGATCGCGCCGGTTTTCGGACTGATCGAAGCACAAACCACCATTCAGTCCCCGGCGAACAACCGTCAGCGTGCCCTCCAGCGAAGCCATCGATTAAAGGGAAACACCGCATCAGCGAACAACTTGAACAAGCACCTTGAAATTCTGAGGAGGTCTCGATGAAGGTTCTGGCGAGTTTCAGCATTCGCGATCATCGCGGGATGTACCGGTTCGGCATTACTCTCGCCATTGCCGCGTGCCTCCTGCTGCTGGCGTCGCCGCCGCCGGCGCTGGCCCAGGAGTTCCGGGCCACGCTTACGGGAACGATCACCGACGCTTCGGGGGCCGTTGTGTCGAAAGCTGAAGTGACCGCGACCAACGTCGACACGGGATCGACTTACACGGCGCACACCAGCGACGCAGGCGTTTATTACATACCCTACGTTGTGCCGGGCACGTACACGGTGAAGGCCAGCGCTGCGGGATTCAAAACAGCGATCCAAGACAAAGTCTTATTGCTGGCGGGCAAATATTTTGGTCAGAACTTTACGCTGCAGGTTGGCGGCATCGACGAGAAAGTCGAGGTCACCGCTGCGCCTCCAATGCTCGAGACGGCGAACGGTTCGGGCGGCACAATTCTGGATGAGCGTACTCTGCAGAACGTTCCGGTGAGCGGACGCCAGGTTTACAACCTCATCGGCACCACGCCGGGCAGCCAGTACACGGGCAGCTCCCAGCGCCGAGGCTGGGACAACGACAACGCATACATCATGGGCGGCGGCGTCGATCCTACGGGACAAGACAACACCGGAAACTCCGGCGGATTTAATCAGTTCACCGTAAACGGGACGAACATCACGCAGCAAATCAGTTACGGCAACCAGGGCGCCGGAACCTGGAACGTTTCTCCCACGCTGGACTCGGTGCAGGAAGTCAACGTGATGACCGACACCTACGATGCGCGCTACGGAAGAACGACCGGCGGCACCGTAAGTGTTGTAACCAAGAACGGAACAAACGAATTTCACGGCGAACTAATGGAGAACTACAAAGACGGCAGCCTGTTTGACGCCAACACCACGACGAACGTCTTCATCGCGGGACTGCCCACGCAACAACAGGTGGAGAATCAGTTCGGCGGGACCTTCGGCGGTCCGATCAAGCGCGACAAGCTTTGGTTCTTCTACAGCTTCGAAGGTTACCGGCAGTCGATTCAGGGCACCGTGACGGGAAATGTTCCGCCGGCGTACCTGCGGCCGGGTTTCAACGGCAATCCGGGCGTCGATTTCGGTCTGGTTCAGACCATGGATCCCGGCTACCTGAGCCAGGGGGTGCAAGCGGACCCTTATGTTTTATATGGGCTGACGCTGTATCAGCCGGGCGACAGCACCAACCCGAGCAATCCGAACAATGCAATCTGCTCTCCGACGTTTTCCACGGGCGGTCCTCCCAGCACTTGCGGTAACGCTACCAACCTTATCCAGAATGTATTTCCATTTACTGGCGGCACCGGGAATGGCGCGCTGATTCCAGCATCGCAAATCAACAACACTGCGAATCTCATGTTGCAGGCGGGCTACATCCCTCTGCCAAATGTGGGCGGCGCAGAGAACTACGTTGGCGGGTTCGGTGAGCCTGAGAACTATTTCGCCCTCGCGCCGGATTTCACTACCTACAACCAACACATGATCCGTGTGGACTACAACACAAGCGACAAGACGAAGTGGTACAGCTTTTTCGGAATGCAGCGCGGCCATGAGAATCGCAACGAGAACGGGCTGCCGGGAATTGGCGCGAACGGTGTTTTCTTCGAACGCGACAGCTATACCGCGACGCAGGATATGACTCACATGTTTTCGCCCACATTTCTGGGCGATTTCAAAGTTTCTTTCAGCCGGCTGCAGAACAGAAATCCGAACGGCATCATCGCCGACGCGAAGCCGGGCAGCACAATCGGAATCAATATCACGCCACCGCCTGTGACCAATCTCAAGGATGTGCCCGAGATTCGCATCAACGGCTTCCCTGATCCAGACCCGAGCGGTAACGGACCAATTTTCGGCAACCAGAACGATCTCGAAGCCTCGACGAACGTCGCTCTCGATGCGGATTTTACGAAGTCGAGGGGCGCCCACAACCTGCACTTCGGTGGCGGCATTTCCTATTACACGTACGGAAACCCGATCAACGGCACCGTTACGAACAATGCGAACGGAGCCTTTGCCTTCAGCGGACAGTGGACGCGATTCGATCCGCTGAACGCCAACTGTTATCAGCCCACAAGCTTCGGACTTTCCCCCAGTGCAGCCTGCAGCGGTACGTACGCCCCCAATGGCTCGGGGTGGGCAGACTTCCTGCTCGGCCTGCCGAGCGGCGGCAACGTGAATTGGAACGACTCCCTCTTTGACTACCAACCGATCTGGAATTTGTATTTCCAGGACGACTGGAAGATCACGCATCGGCTGACGGTCAATCTCGGTTTGCGGTACGACGTGCAAGTTGGACTCAAGGAACGCTACAACGAACTCCCACGCGGATTCTGCGAGACGTGCGTGAACCCGATTACGTCGGACGGCGTGTACCAAGCCAACGTCGCCAATGCGGGCAATATCGCCGCATGGCAAGCCGCGGGAGTCAACACCAGCGCGCTTTCTCAGGTTCTCGGCACAATTGCGCCAGCCGGGCAGAACGGCCACGCGAAGAGTGCGTATGACACCGATTGGAGCAACATCGCTCCCCGGTTCGGTTTTGCATTCGCGGTGAATCCGAAAACGGTGGTTCGCGGCGGTTGGGGTTTCATGTACGGCGGAGGTCTCGAAGGCGGATCCCCGATCGGCTATCAGCAGACGACGAGCTATTTGGCGTCGACGGATGGAGGCGTCGATCCGAATCAGGGCGGCGCGGCGCCCGGAACACTTGCGGCCGGTCCGTATGGAGTAGGAACACCTTTCCCGGCCTCATCCGCATACCCGTTAGGCCTGCAGCCGCCAGTGGGCGAGGCTGGTCTCGCGTTGGCGGGCGTGGGCAGCGGCGGCCTGCAGGTCGACAGTTCTGCCCGCAAAATTCCGCGTACGCAGGTCCTGTCGCTGGGCGTACAACGCGAGTTGCCCGGCCAAATCGCGCTCGACGTCCACTTCGCCGGCAATTACACGAGCCGTCTGCGCGCTACGCTCTGGGACAACGGCGTCATCAGCTTTCCAGAGTTGCAATACGCGCTGGCGCAGGGCAGTTCGGTTTACAGCAAGCTTTTGCCGAATCCGTACTATGGCGTCTTTGCGGAATCGTTTCCCGGCGGCTGTGGACAATCGCCGACGATCCAGGCGCTTGCGGTGTTGTTGCCGTGGTCGCAATATTGCGGCCAGGACGGAAGCGCACCTCCAGTCGGAATCTACAACGCTCCCATCGGCAAGAACTGGTACAACGGCCTGGAAGTAAAGCTCACCAAGCGCACTTCGCATGGACTCACCCTCAACGTCGCATACACCTATTCGAAGAACATGGACGGCAGCGGCTATCAGAATGGGTATCCCTATCAAGATGCGAACGAGGTGCACTGGATTTCGCAGTTTGATCGCACGCACGTGCTAGCTGTGACAGGCGTCTACGACCTGCCAGTAGGGAGGGGGCGATCATTCCTTTCAACCGCGCCCCGCGCGTTGGATTACGCCATCGGCGGCTGGATGCTGGGCTGGTCCTTCGCTGCGCAGAGCGGCACGCCGCTCAATATCAACGGCGGATTTAACTACAGCTGCTCATTTGCTCCGCCTCATGGCACGTCGGTCAAGCAGTGGCTTAATCCGGAGCTTACGCAATCGACTTGCTTCAGCAGCGTGCCGCATATCGGCGGCTCCGGATTCACCTATAACACGACGCCTAGTTATACGACGATTGTGCGCAACTATACGGTTCCGGATCTGGATCTCTCGCTGCAGAAGAACTTCAAGATCACGGAGAAGGTCAGCTTCTCGCTGCGCGGAGAGGCGTTCAATGCGCTCAATTCGGTGCTTCTCGGCGGACCCGACAATTCTCCGACCGACGGACCGGCGAGTCTTTTTTACAACTCCACCACGAAACATTATTACTGGACGGGCTTCGGCACCGTCGGTCCCAACCAGGACAATTTCCCCAGGAACTTACGAGTGTCGGGAAAGATCATTTTCTAATGCGGGCGGACTATCACGGAATGGAGCGATAACGCTATGCGCGACTTACAGCTTCGAGCGAGGTGGGAGGGAAGAAGGATGATCACAAAAGGAAGCTCTGCATGTGTGGTCTTTCTGTCGATGGCGACGGTTGTTGTCGCACTTCTGTTCCTATCGATGCCGGCGCAGGCGCAGAACGTGCAGGTCGATCTCTCCTCGACGTCGGCGCTTTGTGGCGGACAGCAGTGTTTCAACACCGCCGGAATCTTCGCCACTGGAACGACCTTTCTCGGAACGCAGGGCATGGATAACGGCAACAACTGCACGCCGACTCCTCCGTACTCGAATTGCCCAGATGCCTATTCTGCGAACCAGCTGTTTGGATCGGGATTTACAAGTCCGCCCACGCTGACTCTGGGCGGCGTTCCTTACACCTTCGGACCGGTGAACACGACCAGTTGTGGATCGACCGGAACCGCATGCACCGTGGATGTGGTGAACTTTACCTCGTCCGGAGTCGTCATCACACTGCCCGTGGATCAGCAGACCGTTTACTCCACGGCGATCATATTGGGAACCGCCGTAAACGGATCGCACTCCGGGCGAGTCACGGCCACTTACACCGACAACTCGACCACTGTATTCAACCAAAAGCTGAGTGACTGGTGCGGCTATGGTGGTAATCAGCACGAGTCGATTGCGATTGGCGGGGTTAACCGTATCAACAGCGACGGCACTCTAAACGGCGCGAGTTGCAACGTGTATGCCTACACGTATCCATTGGACTACACCAAGACTCTGGCAAGCCTAACGTTGAAGGATACAGACGGTTCAGGCGCATCGTTTGCGCTCGCCATCACGTTAAAACCGCCGACGTACACGATTGACGGCGGAGCCCCGGACTCGGCGACGGTTGCACCGGGAAGTTCGACGACGGCGACAGTCACGGTGAATCCGCAGCCCGGTTATGTAGGCACGATTCAGCTTTCTTGCGCCATCTCTCCAACGATTGAAAGTTCCGGGGCCGCGACTGCACCCACCTGCAGTCTTGATCCGACCTCGGTGGACGTGACAGCTGATGAGACCACTGCGCCGACCGCAACCCTCACATTCACGGCAGCGAAGCCGGCGCAGTCCCGACTCAATCGAACTGGCGGAATTTTCTATGCCTTCTGGGTGGTTCCAGGGGTCGCGCTTGCGGGACTTGGGTTCGGCTCCCGTAGTTCGCGGCGGAAACGCCTGTTCGGCGTGCTCTTGCTTGGGCTGCTGCTTTCTGCAGTGTTCGTCATGCCGGGTTGCGTGAGCTACAAGCATCTCGGCAACGTCGGAACTCCTCCCGGACAATACACGGTCTCAATCACGGGAGTCGACGGGAACAACCTGACGCAGGCAAGCAACGCGCCTGGGACGACCAACACCGTTGTCGTGACGGTGACTGAATAGCCGGCGCAAGCGAAACGCCGAGGGCTGGGCGCTAGGTCAGAGGATTCTTACGGACAGTCCGCCGAATTGGAGAACCGAAGAACATGCGCAGAGCCCTGCGATCTGGAATCTTTGTTGTCGTCGCGACACTGGCGGTATTGTTTGGGGTACTGAAAGAGAGCGCCGAAGCTCAGGAAAGACAGGCTCTGCCCACGCAAGCCGCGGCGCCAGCGGGCGTGCAACTCATCGGCCGGCTTCCCGGCTCGCAGCGTTTGAGCCTGACGATCTCGCTGCCGCTTCGCAATGAAGACGAACTCCACGCGCTCCTGCAGCAGCTCTACGATCCATCCAGTCCGAACTATCGCCGCTTCCTGACCGTCCAGCAATTCACCGAGCAGTTCGGCCCCACGGTGGTCGACTACGAGCGAGCCATCGGATTCGCACAATCTCATGGTTTGAGAGTTACGCACACGTTTGTGAACCGGCTGGTTATCGACGTGACTGGACCAGTGGCGAACGTTGAACGGGCCTTTCAAGTCACGATGCAGATGTACAAGCATCCGACGGAGAACCGTTCCTTCTACGCTCCGGATGTCGAGCCTACGGTCGAAGCTGGTTTTCCGATTTTGACGGTAAACGGCCTCAGTAATTTTAACCTGCCCCATCCCATGCTGAAGCATGCGCAGCCGAATGAGACCGCGCACGCCAACACAACGGGCTCCGGGCAAGGTGGACAATTTCTTGGGAGCGACATGCGTGCGGCTTATGGCGGAGGCACGGCTCTCGACGGCTCGGGCCAGGTCGTAGGGCTGATTGAGTTGGGTCCGTACCGGCTAGGCGACGTGTTCAGCTACTTCAGCACTCTCAGTCAGCCGCTGAATGTTCCCATCACAAATGTGCTGGTTGGCGTGGATGGTGTTTGCGGCGTTGGCTGCGACGATGGCGAAGAAGCCATCGACATTCAGCAGGCGATCGCGATGGCTCCAAATCTCTCAGCGCTGATCGTGTATGAAACCAATGGTCCGAGCACGGACGCGCTCAGTGCCTATTCGCAAGCCGCGTCCGACAACATAGCCAAGCAGTTGAGCCTTTCATTCGGATGGGGCGGCACGCCTGGTTCCGAACCTGGCTACGAACAGGTGTTCGAAGAATTGGAGGCACAAGGGATCAGTTCTTTCGTCGCGTCGGGCGACGCTGGCGCGAGTTTGTCAGGCGGATATCCGGGAAATAGTCCAAACATCACCGCCTCTGGAGGAACTGATCTGACCACGGCGAGCGCCGGTGGAGTGTGGCAGTCGGAGACGGGATGGATTGGCAGTGGTGGTGGTTGGAACCCGGCGTCTCCGATTCCGACCTATCAGTCGCCCGTCATTAACTCCACAAACGGGGGCGACCCGAGCTACCGCAATATTCCTGATGTTGCCGCGGAGGCGAACACCGACAACTACTTCTGCGCCAACGGTTCGTGTCAGGGAGGAATAGGAGGAACCAGTCTCGCCGCGCCGCGGTGGGCGGCCTTTGTGGCGCTGATCAATCAGCAAGCTACGGAAAATGCAACGAGCGCAGGAGCCAATCCGACGATCGGATTTCTGAACCCGACGGTCTATAGCGTCGGCCAGGGATCGAACTATAGCAGCGCCTTACACGACATCACCAGCGGCGACAACGACAACGGTACGTCGTGCACTCCGGGAACACTTGGGTGCTTGCCGAGCGGCGATCAGGGCTTCGATGCGGTGACTGGTTTTGATCTTGTTACAGGGTGGGGCAGTCCGAATGGTCCAGCGGCATTCAATACGCTCGCGCCTACGTCCACGAATGCGAATTTCTCGATGGCAGCTTCGCCGGCTACATTGAATCTGACACCCGGAGGTCAGAAGACGAGTTCCATCGCTCTCACTGCGCTGCACGGCTTCAACGCTGCTACGAACCTGACAGTCGTGATTCCGGGGACGGGCTCGCCGAGCTACGCTCCGGCTGGACTCTCGGCCAGCCTGAGTGCGTCGTCAATCGCAGCTGGTGGCGGTCCCGTTACGTTGACCGTCTCGACAACCAGTGCGACTCCGGGTGGAACTTATGTCATCGCAGTCGTCGGGACGAGCAGCAATCTGACGCAGGTTGCCTACGTGACGGTCGAACTGCCAGCTTTCGTAGGACTGAGCGCGGCCCCGGCGGGTGGAATATCGCTTAGTCAGGGTGGCACCGCGAACGCGACCATCACGATCACCACGATTAACGGATTCAACGGCACCGTGAGCCTCGCGGCTTCGGGACTGCCCAGCGGAGTCACAGCGTCATTTGCCTCGGTCAATTCCACGACGAGTACTGTGACCTTCACGGCGTCCGCTACAGCGACGCTCACCGGTGCGAACAAACCCACGGTCGTGACGATCACCGGATCGTCGTCGGGTTCGTCGCCACAGTCGACGAGCGTAAACCTGTTCGTGAATCCTGCGGCGAGCGGAGGTTCCGGTACACCGGTTGATCTGTCTTCGGCCTACAACGTGTACGCCTTCTATGCAGATTCGGCGGAGTCCACGATTACCTCGACGAACAGTCTTGACGGAGTGGGTTATGCGTTCTCCGCAAACCTGCTGGGCTCGGGAGTGGACTTCAACGGTGCGCAGTTTACGTTCGGATCCGCGAATCAGGCGAACGCCGTTTACGGCACGGGCACATCCATCCCGCTGCCTGCGGGTTCCTACACTTCATTGCGCTTGCTCGCGACGGGAATCGAAGGCAACCAGGCATCAAAGACCGTCACTGTTACTTACACGGATAACACCACGTCGCAGTTCACGCAGAGTTTTAGCGACTGGTGCAGCGCGCTCAATAGCGGGTGCAGCAGCACTGGAAATAATTCGGGAGAGTCGGTGGCGGTGGCCATGCCCTACCGCGACAGCGCCGGCGGTCCCGATAATCGCGTCTTTTACCTTTATGGATATTCGTTTCCGCTCAACACCAACAAGACCGTGCAGAGTGTAACATTGCCCAATACTCGGGACGTCGTTGTCCTCGCGGTTAGCCTAGCCGGTCCGGTGAGCACTGGGTTCACTCTCGCCGCCGCTGGACCTATAAGTGTTCCGCAAGGTGGAAGCAACACAAGCACGATTACAGTAACGCCCAGCGGCGGGTTCAGCGGTGCGGTAACCCTGTCGGCATCCGGTCTGCCCACCGGCGTAACTGCGTCATTCAATCCGACGAGTACATCCACGACGAGCACGCTGACGCTGACAGCAACGTCTGCAGCAGCTACCGGATCAGCCGCGGTGACCATCACGGGCACATCCGGCAACATGAGTCAAAATGCGACCCTGAACCTCACCGTCACAGCACCTGCAAGCTATTCGCTCTCGGCAGGAGGAGCGAATCCCACTTCCATAAGTCCGGGAAGTTCGTCGCAAGCAACCGTGACGGTTGGTTCGGCGAACGGCTATACCGGCACGGTTACTCTCGCATGCGCTGTCACATCGACGGTCACCTTCACCAGCAGCCAGGCAACGTGCTCCTTCGGCAGCACGAGTCCGGTCACGGTGAGCAGCAGCGGCGGAACGGCAACTGTCATGTTCTCGACGGTGGCGTCGACCGGGGCGATGCTAGGACCGCACGGATTTTATGCGCTGATGCTTCCTTTCTCGGGCCTGGCTTTGATTGTCGTCGGGCTGGGTTCGCAGGGCCGACGCCGAACTCGGATGATGTGCTCGATGCTCCTGTGGGTGATGCTGGCCGCTCTGCTCGTTCTCCCCGCATGTGGAGGAGGCGGAAATGGCGGGGGTGGCGGCGGGGGCGGTGGAACTCCTGCCGGGACTTACACGATCACCATTACTGGCAGGGACGCGAATAGCGCGGTTCAGACCGGCAACCCTGCCACCGTGACCGTAACCGTCAACTAGGGCGCATCTCATAGAATGGCGTCAGATATGAGGAGCGATCTTCTCCGTTCAACGGCACTCAACGCTCTACAAGTGTGAACTTCATCGATTGAAAACCTGCCGCATGCTCGTTCCCGCAAAAACACGTGAGCGGACGAACTTGAGAATTCATCTTGGAGAAATGCAATGCTGCGATTTCGCACTTCAGTGGCGGGCGTGATGCTCGCTTGCGCGACGCTGCTCACCACCGTGAGCGCACAAAGCGCTCCATCGACCGAAAAGCTTGATCTAAGCAAGCAGCCGACTCTCTACGTAGTTGGTTATGCGCACCTCGATACCGAGTGGCGATGGGAGTATCCGCAGGTCATCGATGAATATATTCGCAAGACAATGGAGGATAACTTCAAGCTGTTCGACAAGTATCCTCACTACGTCTTCAACTTCAGCGGCGCGAACCGCTATCGCTTCATGAAGGAGTATTTCCCGGCTGATTTCGCGAAGGTGAAGAAGTACGTGGACGAAGGCCGGTGGTTTCCCGCTGGCTCGTCGATGGAAGAGGGCGACGTGAACGCGCCCAGCGCCGAAGCGATCATCCGGCAAATTCTCTATGGGAATGAGTGGTTCCGCAAAGAGTTTGGCAAGGCCAGCGCGGAATACATGCTTCCGGACTGCTTTGGATTTCCGGCATCGCTGCCCACAATTCTCGCGCACTCGGGAGTGAAAGGTTTTTCGACCCAGAAACTGGTATGGGGATCGTCCGCTCCGGGCGGAGGTCCGCAATCGATCGAGAGAACGCCAGAAGGAACTCCATTCAACGTTGGAGTCTGGGTCGGACCCGATGGCCAGAGCGTGCTTGCCGGTCTCAATCCTGGAAGCTATAGCGGCGGCATCGATACTGATCTAAGCAAGCCCTTGCCCAGCGAACCCGCCAATCCAGCCTTCGAAGATCTGCAGAAAAAGATTGGCGACCTGCAGCGAAAACTGCAACAGGTGGAGCAGAGCGGCCAGCCGTTCGACCAGAAAGATATTCGAGAATTTGTCGGACTGCGCAGCGAGCAGGAGGCGCTCTCCCGTGGCCAGCGCGACCGCGAGAGCGAGCGATACCAGGATGACTGGGCTGGGCGCGTCCTGCACAACGGGAAAGTCAGCGGGGTGTTCACCGACTATCACTATTACGGCACCGGCGACATTGGCGGAAGTCCCGATGAAGAATCTGTGAAGCGGCTGGAAGCCGTCGTGACCAAGGGAGTCGCCAGCTTGCCACCTGAGGGAGAATACTTTTCTTCGCGGCAGGCGCATCCCCAGTGGCCGGAAGTGAAGGTGGGCAATGGCCCGGTTCATGTGGTCTCCTCAACCGCAGACCAGATGTTCCTCGACATCACTCCTGCAGAAGCCTCGGGCCTTCCACGCTACACGGGTGAAATGGAACTCACCAACCACTCCGCCGGTTCGCTTACTTCGCAGGGATACCAGAAGCGCTGGCTCCGAAAAGAAGAATTGTTGGCCGACGCGGCAGAGAAGGCTTCGGTTGCCGCACAGTGGATGGGCGCGCGCCCTTATCCGCTGGAGCGCCTGAATGACGCGTGGACACTCGTGATGGGTGGGCACTTCCACGACATCGCCGCTGGTACGGCGACGCCAGGAGCGTACGAGTTCGCCTGGAACGACGACGTGATCGCGATGAATCAGTTCGCGGGCGTGCTGACGAGTGCGACCGCGGGCGTGGTTGCCGCCATGAACACGGAGAGCAAGGGTGCGCCTGTGGTCGTGTTCAACTCACTCAACATTGCGCGCGAAGATCTCGTCGAGGCGAGCGTCGATTTTCCTGGCGGCATGCCGAAGGCTGTTCACGTGACGGGTCCCGACGGGAAAGACGTGCCGTCGCAGATTTCTCAAGGCAAAGTCATCTTTGTGGCCAGTCTGCCGTCTGTGGGCTATGAGGTCTATGACGTTCAAGCAGGCGCCAGTGCAGGAGAGTCCGCGTCCCAACTGCGGGTGACGAACAACGAATTGGACAACAAGTACTACCGCGTCGAGGTGAATGCAAACGGCGACGTGTCCAGCATCTTCGATAAGGCGATTGGCAAAGAAATTCTCTCGGCTCCAGCACGCCTCGCGATTTCCCATGATAATCCGCGGCAGTGGCCGGCGTGGAACATGGACTGGGATCAGGAGCAGGCTCCGCCGAAAGCGTTCGTCTCCGGCCCGGCGAAAATTAGGATCGTCGAAAGAGGCCCGGTCCGCGTGGCCATTGAAGTCTCCCGTGAGACTGCGGGCTCGCGCTTCGTTCAAACCATCAGCCTCGCCGCCGGTGATGCCGGAAAGCGCGTTGAGTTTGGAAATGTCATCGACTGGAACACTCGCGAGTCGAATCTCAAGGCGACGTTTCCGCTGACAGCGTCGAACGACGTTGCCACTTACAACTGGGACATCGGAACGATCGAGCGGCCAACGGCCGAGCCGAGGAAGTTCGAGGTACCGTCGCATCAATGGGTCGACCTTACCGATATGAGCGGCGAATTCGGCGCAACGATTCTTACCGATTGTAAGAACGGCTCAGACAAGCCAAACGACAATACGATCCGTCTGACGCTGATCCGTACCCCCGGCACGGCTGGCGGTTATGCGGACCAGGGGACGCAGGACATTGGACATCACGAGTTCACTTACGGCATCGCAGGTCACGCCGCAAGTTGGCGCGATGCGCAAACGGACTGGCAGGGGCAGCGACTGAACGCTCCGCTCGTCGCCTTCGAGACCGTGAAGCACGCGGGCACTCTGGGCCGCACTTTTTCTTTGCTGAAAGTCAGCAATCCTCGGATAAGAGTGCTGGCCCTGAAGAAGGCTGAGCAGAGCGACGAGATTATTGTCCGTATAGTGGAACTCAATGGGCAACCGCAATCCAATGTGCGGATTACATTTGCTGCACCGATCACGGCGGCGCGCGAAGTAAATGGACAGGAACAGCCCGTCGGTCCCGCGACCGTGACCGGCGGGGCACTTGTAACCTCGTTCAGCGCCTATCAACCGCGCACTTTTGCCGTGAAGCTTTCTCCCCCTTCCGCAAAAGCTCCGGCGGTGCGGTCTACACCCATCGCGCTGCACTATGACCTGGCGACCGCCAGCAACGACGGCGCCCGCTCCGAAGCTGGTTTCGACGGCAAAGGGAATGCCCTTCCGGCAGAAATGTTGCCGTCTCAAATTAGTTTCAACGATGTTCGTTTCCAACTTGCCGGAGCAAAGACGGGTGGGCCCAACGCAGTCGTGGCAAAGGGACAGACGATCAATTTGCCGGGAGGAACGTACAACCGCGTCTACGTTCTGGCCGCGTCGGCCGATGGCGATCAGAAGACCGCTTTTGAAGTGGGAAATAAGAGGGTCGACCTCACCATTCAAGATTGGGGCGGATTCATCGGGCAATGGGATGACCGGCAGTGGAATTCGTCGGACACTTCGCACGATGATTACGGTGACATGATCGGCCTCAATCCCGGTTATATCAAGCGCGCGGATCTGGCGTGGTACTGCGATCATCACCATAACGCAGCCGGTGAGAACGTCGCTTACCGTTATTCGTATCTGTTTGGGTATGCGATCGACTTGCCCTCTGGAGCGAAGACGATCAGGTTGCCAGAGAATGACAAGGTACGCATTCTAGCGATATCAGTGGCTGAAAAGGATCCCGACGTCAAGCCGGTGCAACCTCTTTATGATGTGCTGCCGTCGCCGAATGCGGGGCCGAGCGACTTCACACTATCGGCGTCTTCGACCACGGTCTCTGTTCCGCAAGGGCGGAGCGGTAAGACCCGTATCATCGTGATGCCGCGGGGCAGTTTCAGCGGCGAAGTCGAACTCTCCGCATCGGGGTTGCCTGATGGAGTGACCGCCGCATTCAGTCCATCAAGCACGGCGGGAACGAGCACACTGACGTTGTCGACCGTCGCTGCCACACCACCGACAACTGCGACGGTGACGATCACCGGAGTGTCGGGCGGCGTTTCTCATGCCACCACGACCGCGGTCACAGTGACTCCGGTCGCAACTGGGACCATCCCAGTCGATCTTTCTTCGGCGTATAACGTCACCGGCATCTACCACGACGGTTCGACTTTCGCACCCGCAGCCAGTCTCGACAACGATGGTTATTCGTTCTCTGAACAGACGCTCGGAAGCGAGCAGGTGGGCGCCGGAGTCGTTTTCAAGCTCGGTCCGGCAAACGCAGCGGACGTAGTCACGGGAAAGACTGTAACTCTGCCGGAGGGGAACTTCGCGAGCCTCAAAGTTCTCGCCGCAGGCGTCAACGGCAATCAGGAGATGCAGATCTTCACCGTCACCTACACCGACGGCACATCTTCATCGTTCACGCAGAGCCTCAGTGACTGGTCCGCGCCGCGTAATTTCAACGGCGAGTCCGCAGCGGTGGAGCTGCCTTATCGCCTCACAGGGGACGGAACCAAGGATTCGCGAACGTTCTACGCATACGCCTACAGTTTCAATCTGGACAGCAATAAGAAGGTGCGCAGCATCAGTTTGCCGAGTAACAGAGATGTTCTGCTGTTTGCGATGACTCTGGTACCTGCCGTTGGCCACTAAAACCCGGGTCTTTGCTAATGTTTTCTCTCTGAGGATCATCGCAGCCTAAGATTCGTAGTCCAGGCGGGCGGTTTGTCAAACAGCCATCCACAGCAAGTTATCTACAGGAGAAATGTCCAAGAAGGCCGGGAGCACAGGCGGAGCGTACGAATACATTACGCTCCGTCGTCCGCGACCTGCGAATTAGGATGAGCGTTCCGTGATGCCGCCACTTGCCACCTCGGCACCTATCGCGACCTGATCCGTTCCAGCGTCCTTACGACTGCCGGTCTCGCGCCAGCGCGCCTGGCAGAGAGCCAAGTAGCCGTCGCGACAAGCTTTGGGCCAGAGCCAAAGTGATTTAACTCTTGCCCACGACGATCGGTTTCGGTTAGTCGAGCAGGTCAAGGCTGCCCAAAAACACTCGCGCACCGTCGTCTCCAAGTGGCTGAATCTGCGCGGTCCCATGTTTCTGGGCAAGACCATGCGGTCCGCCCGACTCATTGCTATTCACTGCCGCGGGTGTTCCGGTGCCATCGGCGAGTCAGTTGATCATTGGCATCGTAAGTTTACGACATCTTGCCACGTAGGCGAACGTAACTGGGACCGGGGCACAGATACCCGGCCCGACTGTTCGATTTATCTGGAAAGAATTCCGTGCAGAAGACACTCACTCAAGCCGGGAGGATTTCCGCCGAGGACGCCGCGACAGGGGCGCGGGCTTCACGATGTGCGTGATATCGAGGCGAGGCCCGTTAATGCCATGGTTTAATCGTCCGTGCAGTGAAGTCTCTTGTTCCCGCAGAAGTCTTATCTTGCCCTTTGTTAAGGGCGTCCGGTGTAATTCAGGTACCGCAGCGTAGGGTAACGGTGTCGGTTCAGGAATAGAAGTCAGATCGATCACAGCGATTCCGTTTCCGGTCTCCCCGGTGATGGCGATCAGAACATCATCCTTCCCGTCGGAAACCAGAGCATCGTAATTGGCGGAAAGGGAAACTGGAAGCGAGATGCGCGAGAGCAAATTGCCCCTCTTTCCGTCAAGCACGTCAATATCGTTCTCCAGGGGTGAGAAGAGGAGATTTCCGTCAGGGCTCAGCTTCTGCCCATACACGGCCAATACATTCCAAACTTCTCGCTCGGCATAGGCGAAGCCTGATTCTGCATTGAGGTTGGTGTCCGCGAGATAGTCGTCTGCACACATCCATGTCCCGTTGCTGGCAAGGGTCATCTCGTAGCCGCCCTCGAGATCGAGAATCGGGTTGAAGTAAACGGTGTCCGATGCTGTGTCGATGCTGAGGGGAATGCCTTCGTAGTTGACGAAGATCCGGGCATTGTCGGCGCTCAGCAGAAGACGGGCATAGGCATCGCTTCCGAACGCTCCCGCCTGCAGCAACTGGTAGTCGGTGACCACACCGGAGGCGCTGTCAAGTTTGTGGAGTGCCCACCCTCCATCAGTGGAGAGGTAGAAGCTGGCATAGTAGACGATTCCTGAATCCGTGATAGCCAGCGCTGCGGGTTGTTCGCCCTGATCCGTGTCGACGTTGGGAAGAGTAAAGGTTTTCACACTCGTCGGAGCACTGGGATCCAGCAAGTAAATAAGGCTTGCGCCAGCATCGGATACGGCGAGCTTTGAACCGTCGGGCGAGAGGGCAAGTCCCCACAGAAAAGACGCGTCTGGAATGGCGATAGAGGGAAGCCACTGTCCCTGCGTCCGCGAAAACACGCGCACTTGAGTCAGATCGGTGAAATAGTAAACGTCGCGGTGACTGTCGTAGATTCCTTGCGTGAGCGATGCGCCCGTGAGCGGGAATTGCTGCATCGCTGGCAGATATCTGAAGGCGTTTTTCGCAGTGAAAGATCCCCCCGAATTGGACACTGTAATGTCGAGGATCGATCCAGCAGATCCGGGTGGAACCGTGACCACGATCCCCTGCAGCGGAAATGGATAGTAAGGATCTAGCGCACCGGTGGCCATCATGGAGTAATACTGGCTGATGGTGGCAGGCTGGCCTCCAATCGAAACCTGTAGTCCCGTGCCTGCCTGTTGTCCTTCTCCAAAGGGACCAAAACCGTAGCCATAAATCGTGGCTGTACCTCCGCCCTCGGCTGTAGCGGCGTTGGGAGTCACTTCGACAATCCAGGGACCGTAGGAAAAGCCTTCAGGAGTCAGTTCGAACGCACCGTCAGTCGCGATGGCAGCAACATCAACGGGACCGGGGTTTCCGGAGGGACTGGCGACATGAATTCCGAGATTGTCGACGGTCGCACCCTCAGCAATGCCGTTTCCAAAATAGACCTGGCTGAGTCTGGCTGCGGAAATGTCGCTGGCGATCGAGGTTTCAGTTCCACCGCTTGGTGGACCTGTCCTGGGCAGGAGTGACGGATTGGGAACCTGCAATCCGGGCGTGGCATGGAGAAGGTTTCCGCCTTCCAGAAAACTGACTCCATTCCCGATGACGCCGGCGATCAGCCCCGTTTCGTCGGCCACTTCCGGCGTCGTCCAAGCGATCAGGTCGCCTGTAGTGAACGCGTTAAACCAACCCGTTTGTGCGTGTGTGCGCCAGTTGTAAGCCAACCCGACGTTCCCGGAGGTTGGGACGGCATAAAGAGTATTGCCGTCGTTACTCAGCGTGAACCGGTAGAATCCGGAACCATCGCCAATCTGGAACGAATCGGTGAGGAAGATGCCCTGAGCATCGAAAACATCGACCGCGGCGCCACCTGCCAGGATTATGGACTTGCCGTCCGGTGGGATGAGAGCTGGCGGAAGAAAGCCCCCGAGAGCCACGTCGTTGTAACTGGCAGTATCCGGGTCGATAAGGCAAAGTGTGCCGTCACTGTCGGCGCTTGAAATCAGGATCTTGGTGCGCTCGGCATTGACCGTCATTTCGGCGATGTTTCCGAGTTGATCACAGAGGATAGGAAGGCCCGGTCTGCTGCCGCGCAACCACGCGACCGAGTTGTCGGTCGGGTTCCAAACTCCAAGATCGGAAAAGCCATCGACCGCTGGGATGCCACCGGTTGACCCCATCAGAACGAACCGTCCATCCGCCAGGGCGCGTACTTCAAAGGCCTGGAATCCTGTGGGGCCGATTTCTACCGACGGAATGCGTTGGACAACGGTAAGGCCGACGGGATCGATCTTGTATAGGTCCCCCATCAGTGTCCCGACATAGATGGCGGAGTGGTTCGGCGTTTCGTCGGAGACCCAAGGTGCGGCTACCGGAATCTGTGCAATCTGGAGTTCGGTCGTGGCGTCGAAAACATCTATCCGGTTGAGAGTCGTATTGTTCGCGAAGAAACGCTTTGTTCCTGGATCGTAAATGATCCACTGCCGAGGAAAGAAACTAATGAAACTGTAGTCCCACTGAACGTCGGTACGCAAATACCGCGTGCGCGTCGGAGGATGCATTGTGGTTGCCGGGCTGTTGACGCCCAACGCCAAGTTGCTCGTGTGGGTCAGGGAACCGGACGTTCCAGTCAGGGAAATTGTGGCGCTGACAGGAGTAGCATCCGCCGAGGCCGTAAAGGTAACCGTTTGCTGTCCTGTGGTCGATAGATTGAAACTGGAGGGGACTGCGGTCACTCCAGTTGGGGCACCGCTTACAGTCACGCTAACTTGCGAGTTGAACCCACTGACGGGGGCAATCGACACATTGACGTCGGCCGATGAACCCGGCCCGAACGCGACGCTGTTCGGCTGGACAGAAACCGAGAAGTCTCCATTGCCTCCCCCGCCTCCGCCTCCCCCACCCCCGCCGGGCGAGCCCGATCCTCCGCAAGCCGCGAGCGCGAGCAAGGCGAACGCGCATGCAGAATAGAGGAGATGGGCACGACGTGACATGGTCAGGAGTTAGCCGCGTGATTCGGGGAGTCGCGCGACGGAACAGCAGAGTATGCAATACGCGAGTCAGGCCGTCAATAGCCGCTTCGACGGCTCCGACAGGGAGCATCAAAATCAACGCAACCTCCTCCCAGTGAGGCGACGAAAAGAACTTCTCGCCAGCCCCTTGACGTGATACTGTGTTCCGTTTCGTTAGCTCCTATTCTGAAGCTCCCAATGCGGCATCTGGCGAAATGGCGCTCCTGGTTGTGCATGGTGGCATTTGGCCTATCGTTTCTTTCCAGTGCGGATCTCGCTGCCGAAACGTTCAAGAATCCTCTGCTCGTCAACACGGGATCGAATCCATTCAGCTTAAGTGTGGGTGATTTTAACGGCGATGGGAAAGACGACTTGGTTTATGCCGATTCGAGCGGGCTTCACGTCTTATTGGGGAATGGCAACGGAACTTTCACGAAAACGCAGGACATTCCTCTGTCCCTGTTGCTCGATGTCACCATCACGGTTGCCGATGTAAACGGCGACGGCGAATTGGATCTGCTATTCGGTGGCAGCACCACGCAGCCCCAAATCAACGTTCTCCTCGGGAAGGGTGACGGAACATTCAGTTCGGTTCTGGTGAGCGTCTTGCCGGTGCATCCGTCCTTGAATGCATCCCTGACATTCCGGATGGGAGTCGCCGATTTCAATAAGGATGGCGCGGCAGACATCGTCGTATCGGACACCCAGAACGAACAGATGTATGTCGCGCTGGGAAACAATACTGGGAGGTTCACGCTGGGCAGCGTGATTTACGAACCCGCGACACCGCGGGATGTTTCTACCGGAGATTTCAACGGCGACGGAAACGAAGACTTCATCGTGCAGGGAGGGCTCGGCGCCGACGTCAGAGTGTTCCTTGGCAAAGGCGACGGAACGTTTCAGCCCGCCGTAGTCTACGGTGGCACAACCGATCTAGGTATCGAGAGCGTCATACTCGCCGACATGGATGGCGATGGGCACCTGGACATGGTCGTGTCCACGCAGACGAACGAGATTCAGATCCTGCACGGAAATGCCGATGGCACCTTCGTTGCGGCTTCAGGAGGCGCGACCCTCAACTCTTTCCCGTTGGTGATGGCGGTCGCGGATTTCAACTCAGACGGAATTCCGGACCTCGCAGTCGAAGACAGCAGCGGGCTGAATATCTTGCTCGGAACCGGCAATCTGAACTATGCGACTCCGGTTCCTTATAGTCTTGGCATTTCCGCCAAAGCCTCTGCCATAGGAGATTTCAACGGCGATGGCCACCCAGATTTCGCACTGACGGCAACCGGTGGAATCACATTATTGCTCGGTACTGCCAGCGGTGCGCTGCAGTCGTTTGCTGTCTACGATATCGGCCAAGCGACGTCATCGATTGCCTCGGCAGATTTCAACGGCGATCACATCTTCGATATCGCGGCAGCCGAGGGCAGTACGGGTCCGGGCATCCTGGTCGGCAAGGGAGACGGAACTTTCACCATGGAATCCAATACTGCTATTACCGGAGGGACTGGCTCGGTCGCGCTGGCCGGAGACTTCAACGGTGACGGGAAGGTCGATCTTTATTTCACGGGCAACAGTTCCAGCGGAGTTGTGCTGTTTGGGAATGGTAATGGTACGTTCGGGCCTCCCGTCGATCTTACCCAATTTCAGCAAGTGGGATTCGTCGCCGGGGGAGCGGGAGACTTCAACAACGACAAGCGAACAGATCTGGTCAGTCTGAACAACGAGTCGTACGGAGTGCTGCTGGGGCAGTCGAATGAAACGTTCACCTTGGTGACGGCACCTCTCAGTGGGGCGCAGTCGTTCATCGCGCCTGCGATTGGAGACTTCAACAAAGACGGGCGCCTCGACATGATGATTGCACAGCTAACGTCGGTTCAGTTGCTGCTGGGCAATGGGGACGGGACCTTTACTCTGGCACGATCGATCAACATCGGCCTGCCAGGAAACTACGGGTTGTGCGGCGCGAGCGCGTTAGCGGCCGCTGACCTGGATGGCGACGGCAATCTTGACTTGGTAATCGCGGTCGGTTGCGGCGATGTCGCTGAAATTCTTTACGGCAATGGCGACGGAACTTTTCAGGATCCTGTCCAACTTCCTCTTGAGCAGACCTACAGCGCCGTTTCTGTCGCCGACCTGAATGGCGACCACCTGCCGGATCTGATTTTTTCGAACCAGGGGATGATCGGGATTGTCCACAATGCAGGGAATCGCACCTACTCTGGTGAAACGCACTACCTGCCAGGCACGGTCGGCAACATCGTTGTGCAGGATTTCAACGGCGACGGTTTTCCCGATATAGCAGTGGCCAGCGCCGGCACTACAGTTTCCGTGTTGCTGAATCAGGCATCGGGTGCGTTGACCACCGGGACGCTAACAGTCCAACCTGAGCCTTCAACTTTTACGAAACCCTTCACCATGAGCCTGACATTGCAGGCTCTAAAGTCGGGAACAGGCACGCCGACCGGAACCGTTACCTTCTCGGTCGACGGCTCGTCGGTGGGAACGGTTTCGCTAACGAGCGGGGTCGCAAGCTATACCTACCACTCGGCTTCTTTACTGGCCGGACAGCATACAATCAGCGCAGCATACAGTGGCGACGCGAATTTCGTGCCGAGCTATTTCGGCAGGCAGCATCAGATCATTCCTATCGTGCATGCGACAACGATTACGCTCACGGCCACGCCCACTACCGTTCTCGCCGGACAGACGGTGTCGTTCCAGGCGCAGGTGACGTCGCCGGGACAGACGCCTTATGGAACTGTAAGCTTCCTGGACGGAACGACACCGATGGGCTCGATGGACTTGGATGCTACTTCCTCTGCAGTGTTTGATACGGCTTTGCTGAGTTCTGGCAAACACAGCGTAACGGCATACTTTATCGGGAATCAGAATTTCGCTTCTGTTACTTCTTCGCCCGTGAACATCACGGTCAACGCTACTAAGACGACGACCACGGTCACGGTACAGCCGACAACGGTCGCAGTGGGGGCATCAGTAGTGCTGACGGCGAAGGTCGACTCATCCGCCGGAACGCCAACGGGATCCGTCCTTTTTTATGACGGTAGTTCTCCGCTGCAAAATACAGCCCTGGATGGAACCGGCACAGCGGTCTATGGCACTACGTTCTCGACTGCGGGTACGCACGTCATCTCAGCGTCGTACCTCGCGAATGCCAGCTTTGCCGCGAGCACTTCCTCATCCGTAAATGTGAACGTAACTGCAGGCGCGTCCGCGAATGCGACCGTCACGAGCCTGAGCGCAACGGCGAGTTCATCGGTGGCCCACGGCTTCTCGTTCACGGCATTCGTGAAGGGGCTTAGGGGAAGTCGGAATGGCAGCGTAACTTTTCTGGATGGTCAATCGAGTCTGGGCACGAGCATTCTCGATTCGGCCGGGACAGGCGTCTACCAGAGCGTTTCCCTCAATCCCGGTGTGCATTACATCAGCGCGTTCTTCTCTGGAACGGCGACCGCACAAGCAAGTGTGTCCCAGGTGCTGATTGAGACCATACCAGCAGACGTACCAGACTTTTCAATCACCGCTTCTCCAACTTCCGTTGTGCTGGGAGATGCGGCGGTGAACGTGCAGCTGAGTGTGAAGGCGGTAAGTGGCTTTAGCCAAGCCGTTACGCTGACTTGCGCGACTGGCACGCCAAATCTCACATGTGGCATTCAACCGGCGACGCTTGCAGGCGGGGCAGGTAGGGCAAATCTCACGATCACGATTGCTGGGCAGAACCGCGCCACCACCAACACGAACTCCCGATCGGTCTTTATCCTGACAGGGCTCTTTCCTCCGCTCTTCCTCGTTTCATGGTGGCTGCGCCGAACGCGACCAAGACGAACACCTGTGCTGGCTTTGCTGCTAGGTACTCTCGCCGTCGGATGCGGATCCCCGGTCATGATGACACCTGAAATCCCGGCGAGTTACCTTGTAACGGTAACCGGAAAATCGCTGCAAGTACCGGGCTCGATTGTTCACGCCGTCTCCGTACAAGCGCAGATCACTGGTAGGGGTTCGCGCTGACGTAGGGCTGGGTGGGGGTGAAAGGGACAAAAATACTTGTTTTCGGACATCGTCTTTGCAAGTTTGGGACCGAATAGATTCAGCCACGTAGGCAGAGCCATCGGCCACAGTGGAATCGGCGATCCATTTCCCCCCCCAGTTTTTAATTTTTCCTTCGACTTTTCATCCGCATGGGAACTTGGTAGCAAGTCGGCGGCTTTGCCCTACGCAAGCGGCTTTGTGCTGAAATGGGTTTGACACTCTGACTCGATTTCATATCTAAACTATATCGTGTAGCGATATAGTTCCGGCTCGACTTGGGAATTTGGTAGCAAATTGGTAGCAAGTATGCCTAAACCCGCCTCAAGCTGCCTACTTGGAACGCCCGGAAGTCGCTGAAACCATTGATTCGGTTAAATTCGCGTTCCATCAGTAGGTTGTAGGTTCGATTCCTATCGGCTAACCAGCTTTTCAAGAAGGTATTTACCCGCCGTTCCTTCTTGCCGTGCAAGGCCGAAGCCCACCATTTACCGTTCTCGTCTTTTGAGTTTAAGCCTGAACAGTTGTACGTTCCCACCTTTCCGAAGATGTGAAAGTTTCGACAGGGACCTTCCGCGGCAAAATCACTCATATTGCCCACGAGACAGAGGGGTACGTTCCTATGGGCTGGTTCGCTCTTGTTCGAGAATCCTGATTCTCTCCGGATTTCCTGACCAGTGCCGAGCTATCCATAAGTCACTCCTCGTGAAGGGGACACCCAGCGTTCTAGCGACGAAGCATTCCTGGTGAGCGGCTTTCCCGTGGGCGTCTATCTCGCAAGTTTCGAGAGGACAGGGTAGGAGGCATATGGCGCATTCAGGGAGTGTGGTTAGGGTGAGTCGTCCATCAAGCTTCTTGGACATTTCTTCTCCAGACGGGCAGAAAGGTGGATGCAGGGAGGGAAACGAAGGTTTGCTCCTTTCCTACCGGTCCTGTTCAGGCTTCAGATCATCCTTGCCCAATCCCGCCAGCTTCAAAGGCTCGTTTATCCCAGAATTCTTCATCTCTCGATGAACGCTGCGCAACACTACGAGGGAGGGAATGAGGCAACGGCTCGGCGCTGAGCCCGCGATCAGTTAATTCAGTCCGCGAAAAATCCCGGCCCGGAAATCAGTTAATGATTTTCGCGTGGTTGCCTAAACAATCAGAAATTGCATCCCAAGGTCGTGATGCCAGTCGGGGTAAAGCACGCTCTGATCGAAACCTACGAAGACGTGGATCGGAACCATACCTTACAGATGGCAGCGGCTCTCTCCTATTATTTTGTCGTGTCATTTTTCCCGGCATTGATTCTTCTGTCCGCAATTGTCGCGTACCTGCCTATGCCCAACCTATCCAATCAAGCGGTGAGCATGATGGCAGGACTGTTGCCGCCGGACACCATGGGGCTTGTTCAGAGGGTGTTGTCGGATGTAATTACTCCCAGCAGAGGTACGTTTCTTTCTCTCGGAGTCTTGGGAACACTTTGGACGACTTCGAGCGGATTCTCGTCTGCCATTGAAGCATTGAACATAGCCTACGGCGTGCAAGATGATCGGCCGTTTTGGAAAACAAGACCCTTAGCGGTGGGCCTGGCCGTCGTAATTGGGATATTGATCCTCGTTGCACTGTCCGTGATGATCGTCGGACCAAGATTCGGAGAATGGATTGCCAACCGAATCCATCTTTCTCGTTTGTTTGTTCTAGTGTGGCCTTACATCCATTGGTCCGTTGCCATCGGGTTCAGTGTTCTAGCGGTCGAGATCCTATACTTCCTCGCGCCAAATGTTAAGCAACGGTTCCGGGCCACTTTACCTGGTGCGATTCTTGCCGTTAGCTGCTGGATTGCTCTCTCTTATCTGCTTGGCCTCTACTTCCGCCATTTCGCCAGCTTCAACAAGACTTACGGAACATTGGGCGCCGCAATTGCACTGATGACGTGGCTGTATTGGACGGGCTTCGCCTTATTGGTCGGAGCGGAACTCAACTGTGAACTCGCCAAAATCAGCGCCCAAGGCAGGATTGAGGCAAAACACGAACCATCAGCCATTACCAGAATCGATCTTGCAGCCTGAGTCTCTGGAGAAGGAGCTTAATGAATGAAATCGCCCGTGACTGCGAGGTCCGTGTTTGGGCTGGAGTTGATGAAGGCCGACAGCCTGCGGCTGTCGATGTGAAGCACAAGGTGGAGGTGGGACGGCAGCGGAAGCCGTAGCCTCCGGGGCATGGGAAGTAGGCCGACAGTTCAGAAGACGGAAGGCCGAGGCTTACGCCCCGGCCTCTTGATTTATGTGGTCATGACTGCGGGAGCGGCGGCGGGTCCGACAGGGACTTTGCGGCGGAGAATGGCAGCGGAGATGACGGTAATGATAATGCCGACGGGCAGGGGCTCTATGAAGGTGTAGGCCATGTTGACCAAAGGGTTCTGGTAGAGCTGCTGAGAGCGCTGTATGGCCGCGACCCTCGCGGCGGTGGTGGCGGGGTCAAGCCCGGAGGACTGGACCTGGTGAATCTGCGCGGCGAAGTAGCTGTCCATGAAATGGGGCATGAAGTTGAAGTAGAGGACCTCCCACATGGCGACATAGCAGACGGTTGTGATGAGAGTGATCAGGATGCCGCAGGCAAAGGCGCGGCCGAAGGAGATTTGACCGCCGAGAGTGTTGTCGCGGTAGCTGCGGATGCCGAAGTAGATGAGCAGGAACGACGCCACCATCATGGTGTAGCCGAGAAGCATGCTGTGGCCGGTGCCGATCTTGTCGGCAAGGAGAAGCGAGCCGCCCATCAGCACGGAGATGATGATGCCGGCGATGAGTCCGTAGGTGAGAACTGTTTTCTTCATTGTGAGGCTCCTTGACGCGAGTGAGAACGCAGTCACCATATGTGCAACGAGGCCGGTTGTCGTCATCCTTTCGTGTGATTTTTGCGGGAATGGACCGAAAATCATCCTTTCGGGTGAGGCCGGCCCGGCGTGAAGGTCTAGTTCTTGCTGCGCCGGGCGGCATGGGTGTGGCGGGCAAGTCCGAGCTTGCGGCGGCAACTCTGGGCCTGCAGTGGGTTCCTCCTTACACGATCACTCAAATCGCAATGCTGAAATCGGATCGATCCGCGTTGCTCTTCTTGCGGGTACCCAGACTGCCGCGAGCGCCACTGCGCACAGAAAGATTGGAGTGAGGACGAATGCGGCCGGATCCCAGGTTTTTACGCCGAACAGGAATCCACTCAGAAACCTCGTCAGCCAGAAGGCTCCGCCGATTCCGATGACAAGCCCAATTCCGGCGAGCAGCATTCCCTGACGAATCACCATATTGCGAATGTTCGAAGCGGGCGCTCCGAGAGCCATCCTGACGCCGAGTTCCAGGGTTCGCTGCTGAACCGAGTAAGCCATGAGTCCATAGATGCCGATCGCTGCCATCAGCAACGCCGACGTGCCGAAGACCGTGAGCAGCAGCATGTTGAAGCGTTCGCGCGAGGTCGTCAGCACAACGATCTCGTCCATGCTGCGGATGTGCGCGACCGGCAAACCCCCGGTTGCTTCGCGGATCGCGTTGGTCACGGCGGCCGTGAGGGTGTGAGGCTCCATCCTTGTGCGCACAATCCACCACAAGGGTGCGATGCGCGAGTTGAGTTCCGTGATTTTGTCGGGCATCTGCGTAACCGGGATATACATGGTTGGACCCGGATCCTGATTGAGTCCGCCATCGCGTGTGTCTCCAACAACGCCAATCACCTGCCGCGGCGGTTCGACGAAGACCGGTCCCATGCCGGGTCCAATCAGCACACGATCATTCAGCGGATCGCCATTGGGCCAGAACTGCCGCGCCATCGCCTCGTTGATGATGACGACTCCCGGCGCAGCTCCGTTATCTTGCTCGGTGAAATTACGCCCGCGGACGACGGGCACCTTGAAGACGTCAAAATAACTCCACGAGACTGGGAAGTATCCGGCTCCTCCGGTATTCGGATTGTTGCCGTTCGCCCGTCCTACGATATTGAAAGGCAGCCCAAAGCCGCCTTGCAGCGGCAGACAGCACGCGGCGGCACTAGCCGTGACCCCGGGAACGGCATTGATCCGCTCGGTGCCGTCGTGAATAACCTGCGCGACACCGCTGGTTTTCAGAAACCGGTCGCCGCTGATCGACATGGCCATGGTGAGCACGTTGTGCGTGTCGAACCCGGGATCGACCGCCTGCAGTTTCATAAATGTGCGAATCAGAAGTGCCGCTCCGATAACCAGAATGAGCGCAAGTGCCATTTCGCTAATGACCAGAACAGAGCGCACCTTGCCGCTGCGGAAGCCTGCTCCCGAACGGTTGCTGCTCTCGTTCAAGACTGCTGCAAGACTCTTGCGCGAGGCGCTGATGGCAGGCACCAGGCCAAACAAAATTCCGGTCAGCAGCGAAACTCCAAGGGTGAACAGAAGTACATTCAGATCGACCGTGACTGCCGATCCGTCTTCGCCGATCCGCGGGATGCTTCCGGGATTGATCGCCAGCAAGAACCTGACGCCCGCAAATCCAAGAAGGAGCCCAAGCAACCCGCCGGTGAGCGACACCAGCAGACTCTCGGTAAGCAGCTGGCGAATGATGTGCCAGCGTCCAGCGCCGAGCGCAGAGCGTGTCGCGAGCTCCCGCTTACGAGCGGTGGCGCGAATCAGCAGCAGATTGGCAACGTTGGCGCAGGCAATCAACAGCACAAGCCCTACGGCGCCGAGCAGGACGTAAAGCGACGACCGCGTATCGCGGACGATCAACTCCTGCATCAACACTACGCCGAAGCTATCGTTCGGCCCCAGCGTGCCCGGATAGGTCGCCCGATATTGATCGGCGGCCAACTTCAAGCGTGCGTTGGCCATCGACTCAGTCACGCCTGGCCTCAAGCGCGCAATCGTGCCGAAGTAGTGCGCCTGGTCGGTCGAACTGATTTCAAACTGGAACGGCAACCAGAGATCAGTCGGATTATCCGTAACAAAAGCGCGGCCGATCACCCCCACAACCTGATACGGCTGTCCATTGAGCTGAATGCTCTTGCCGACGATGCCGCGATCTCCGCCAAATCGCCGCTTCCATAGACCGTAACTTAGTACAACAACATTTCCGCCGTGAGGGCTGTCTTCCGCCGCGGTGAAAGTCCGACCCGCAATCACGGGTGCGCCAAGCACAGAAAAATAGTCAGCGGTCACGTGAACGCCTTGTACCTGTTCCGGCTGATCGTTGCCGGTCAGGTTCAATCCGGCGCCGCCGCTGTCGTAAGCCGCGACCTGTTGAAAAATCGCCGTCTGCTGCCGCCAGATATTGAACTTGGGTACGTTCGCGCCGGGATAGGAGCCTTGATCGCCAGTGTTCATCAGATGCACCAGCGATTGCGGATCGGGATAGGTGAGCGGCTTGAGCAGAACTGTATCAATCACGGAGAAGACAGCAGTATTCGCACCGATCCCGACCGCCATTACCAGAATCGCGACGACCGTGAATCCCGGGGCTTTCAGCAGCGATCGCACAGCAAAGCGAATATCGCGCCAGATGGATTCCAATGACACGAACGAAGAACCGGCCGCCACGCTCCGTTCATTACCGTGCCCGTCTTGATTCATGCCGCCTCCTTGTAATTCGAAGAAGTCTGCGCACACATTATGCACGCAATCACGTCCCGGAAGTTAGCGCTACGGACAGCCACGACACAGCCGCGGCGGCACACGTCTCCGCCCCGTGAGCGACCCCCAGCGGAAGATGTGCTTGGTTGGCGAAGGACTCTGGTCTTCCTTCTTCAGCGGATAGCGCGCTCGCTCGGGAATCGGACGGGGCTGGTGAAGATACCGTTAAGAAGCAGGGCTAATTAGCGTGAGCGGCGGGGCGTACCTGCTCCGCTGGGACAACTCCCTTGCCTTCGAGAACAGAGTAGAACTTGTCTGATTCCAGGTTCTTCATGACGTCTGTTGTACCGGAGGGCCAGCGGATCTCGATGCTGTCGATTTTGGTCGTCGTACCCAGGCCAAAATGCACGCGAAGATCGTTCTGTGAAAGATAACTGCCTCCACTCCGGATTTGTTCTGTTTGTGTCACGCCACCCGCGGAAAGCTTGATCCGCGCGCCGATCGCAAGACGGTTGCTCTTGGTCCCAGCCAATTCCAGGCTGACCCAATGACGACCCGGCACGCCGGGATTGCGAAGAATCATCGGCGCGCCGTCGATATCTTCCACCACAACGTCGAGTTGCCCATTGTTGAACAGATCACCGACTGCCAGACCGCGCGATGTTCGACGCTGCATCAAAGCCGGTCCTGCCTGGTCGCTGGCGTTGCAGAACCGGCCATTCCCCAGATTGAGTTGGAGCATCCCGGGCTGTTGATAGCCTGCGCCGGAAGGCAGCGTGGCAACCTGGGGATACACGTGCCCGCTAACGAAGATCAGATCCAGCCAGCCATCATTATCCACATCGAAGAAAGCGTTGCCCCATTTCACATACGGCATCGAGGGCAATCCTTCGCCTGATTTGTACGACACGTCATCAAATTGCCAATCACCGTTATTGCGATAGATGGTGTTGTACTCATTTTCAAAATTCGTGATGTAGATCGACGGCCTCCCCTCGTGCAGATAATCTCCCACTGCCACGCCCATGCTGGCCTGCTCAGTGCCGTCCTGACTGACGGACGTGCCGGACTCAAGCCCGATCTCTGTGAATTTCCCATTTCCCTCATTCTTGTAAAGGTAGTTCGGCGTTGCATCATTGGCGACAAAGATGTCGGAACGGCCTGTGTTATTGAAGTCAACCCAGGTGACTCCGAGTCCAAAATATCCGTTGGGGTCGTCGACACCGGCGGCCTTCGAAACATCGGTGAAAGTGCCGTCCCCGTTGTTGTGATACAGGGAATCGCCCGCACCCTTTAGTCCACGCGGACCGCATTGCACGTCGAGCCCACGAAACATGCAGATGGGAAGCTTGCCGAATGCGGGCAGATTGTCGAAGCGAAAATCGACATAGTTGGTGACCATCAAGTCCACGAAGCCATCGTTGTCGTAGTCTCCGAATGACGCCCCGGTGGAGTTTCTTGGATCACCGACACCCGCCTTTGCAGTTACATCGGTGAATGTTCCGTCGCCGTTGTTGCGGTAGAGAACGTTAGCGCCGAGGCAGGTAATGTAGAGATCAGGCCAGCCATCATTGTTATAGTCCCCCACCGCGCCACCATTGGCGAAGCAGGGAGTGGCGATGCCGGCTTTTTCCGTAACGTCCGTGAAAGTGCCGTCATGATTGTTGTGATAGAGCGCGCCTCTGGCTGTCTCGTGTTTCATTGCCATCTCGACCGTGGGCGTGTTGGTGAAGTAGATGTCAGGCCAGCCATCCCGGTCATAGTCGATGAGCACGACACCGCCGCTCATGGATTCCGGAATGTACTTCTTCTCGGGAGAGTAGACATGGCGAAAACGAATCCCCGCCTTCTCGGCTACGTCTTCGAGTTGCGGAACGGCACGCCCAGTGCAGAACTCCGTCTTGAGCCCGGCTGGAGGTGGAGGCGCCACATCGTGCCCGGCCTGTCCATGCCCCGCGACCAGAATCTGCGAGATGAACAAACAACAGAGCAACGAATTGCGAGCCAATATATTCATGGATCAGTCGGATGAGGCGTTAGCAGCCGGCCGGGGGGCTGGCAGAGTGATGTTTCTGCTCTTCTCTTTCAACGCGCGGTAGATTCGCGCTTCGCGATCCGCATCCTCACTCCGTCCAACCGCGCGATAAGCCGCCTGTAGTTGGTAGTGGGCGGGCTCGAATTGCGGTTTCAGCCGCACCGCAGCTTCCAAGTACGTGAGTGATTCTGCCGTTCTGCCTTCGATGCGCAGTTCTTTGCCGAGTTCATAGTTCGCCTCGGGATGATCCGGCCGGCTGGCCAGCACTTTCCTGAACAATTCAACGGCCTGCTCGTTCTTGGATTGTTGCAGCAGGCTGAAGGCGAGATGAAATTGCGCGTCGACATTGCCTCCGTCAAGTTGCAGTTCCTCCCGGAATTCTTGCTCCGCCTCTGCCGCACGGTCTAGACGGAGCAATGACAGCCCGGCAGTATAGTGGGCGCGGAGCAGTTTCGGTTCGAGTTGCAGAGCGCGACGACAGACCTGGACCGTATGCTCATGGTCACCCATCTGCGACCAAAGCTGCGCCACCAGCATGAGTAGGTCAGTCGACAACTCTTGTTGTTCCAGCTTGTTCAGAAGCGCAGCGGCTTCGCCATACTTGTTGATCTGCACAAGGGATGCTGCCCACGAATACGCCAGTTCGTGGAGTTGCAGCACAGAATCGCCGAGAGGCGCAAAGACCTGCGCGGCATCCGCATAAGAATGTGTAGCAAATAGTGCGGTTCCGAGCATGGAGCGGGCTACGCTGTCCTGGGGATTGTCTGCCACTATCGGCCGCAGCGCACGGATGCACTCCGGATAGTCCATAGCGCGCCCCGCTGCGATTCCTGTGTTCCGTAACAAACCTGGGATCTGTGCGTCCCATGCAGCCGCTTCGTGGAAGCGGTCGAGCGCAGAAGAATATTCCTGCTGGCGGGCCTCGGCGGTACCCCAGTCGTTGAATGCCATCGCCAACTGCTTACGCAGTTCCGCCTGCAGGGCGTCGCTCCTCGTACGTTTCTGTGGGGTGACTGCCATCGTCTCGAGGCTGGATCCCACCAGCGCAGCATCGGCCATGACTGAGTCCATCGGCGATTGGTTTCGCGCTTTGGTTTTCGCGCCGGGTCCGGCTTGCCGTATTTCCCTCGCGTAGTCGTCCATGTAATCAGCCGCGTGATAAGCGTCGGCAAGCAGCAAATGGACGGAGGGGCGATCTCGCGTCCCATCCGACAACTTGCGAAATGCCTCTTCCGCTTTTTCGCGTTCCTTCAATTGGAGATATACCGCACCCAGCAAGTACGATGCCGCAAGATCGTCCTGCAGGCTCAGGACCTTACTGAATGACACGACGGCATTGTCGTAGCGCTTCTTTGCCATCCAGACTTTCCCCTGCACGTACCAAGCGCGAGCGTTCTCTGGATCTGCGACCAAGACGTCGGTTACGACTGATAGGGATTCATCGAGGCGTTGATCCTGCAGGTAAGCCATCGAAAGATCGGTGCGAGTTGCGAATGAGTCCTCAAAATTGGCGGAACGCCGGAAGGCTTCGATTGCCTTCGCCGAAGATGCGTGTTTGAGTTCGAGGTTGCCCATTTCTCGCAAGGCCTGTGCGAGCACAGAGCGGCAGGCATTTGCGATGGCGGCCGGATCGCCATCTTCCTTCGCCGATTCCAAAGCCTGCAAACGCGTCTGAAGCTCAGTGCTCAGGGCGGAAGATTGGGGCGCTCGGCTACGATCTTTTGCCGACTGAGTTGGCTGGGTCCTCCGCTGAGCGAGAATCGAAGGTGAGACAAGCAGGGCGCAGAAAATCAGGAAGAAAGTTGCAGCGAGGGGAAGCTTGCGGGGAAGATCGGGCGAACTCAGCCAATCGGGTGCGGACTGAGCGCGTCGGTATTGCACAATCACTCCCCACAGTCATGCTTGATAAATAAAATCGGGCAGGGTCAGCTTCGATCCTGCCCGACTCAAAGCATTCTACTCACCCAGCCGGCTAGAACATAATTCTGAGGCCGTACTGGATTTCGCGGTCGCTGTTAACGACAACCGAACTTGCGGCCAGGCTTGCTCCCGGCTGCATCACGGTGATCAGGTTATTGGTTGTGCTGCACGGCTGATAGACGCCGGCAACTGCCGCTCCACAATTCACGCTGCCAATCGGCGAGCCGTTGTCATTGGGCGAGAAGTTGGGATGGTTGAACAGGTTGAACGTGTCGAGCCGGAACTGCAGGCCGATGCGCTCGGTGATCTTCCAGTTCTTTTGCAGCGTGAAGTCGGTCGTCACGAATCTCGGTCCATGGCAATAGCCCAGAGGCTCATTGCCGATGGTTCCAATTTCCTGACCAACTACAGTGAAGGCAGCGGGATTGTAAATGTTTGGCCCGCTAGCTCCAGCCGTGCAACTGGTGCCCGTGATCGATGGACGCCGATTTGAGCCCGGAGCCCATGGCGGCCCTGCGTTGCCAGTGCCGTAAAGCGCATTGAGACCAGACGGTCCACTGGACTCTGGATCCAATAGGCTTGTGTTTTCGGAGAGTCCGCCACTGTTGATAGTAGTCGACGGACCGGACATGGCAGTCGTGATACCGCCCACCATCCAGCCGCCCGCCGTGTTCCTGACCAATGCGTTGTGGCCCTTGAGTTCAGGTAGGGGCACAAGCAGGTTAGCGACGAAGATGCTAGGACGGTTGATTTGCGTATTGCCACGGTCCAGACTCGGGTTTCCTGCCCAGGTCAGTGTTTGCGAGTTTGCCGTACCATTCGATTCATCCAGAGGCACATTGCCGATGGAATGCGAATACGTGTAGGTAGCGTTGATCAGAGCTCCTCTGTACTTCGCCTTGTACAGCATTTGAAGAGCATGGTAGTTCGCGTCGCCATAATGCGCCCACCACGTCAGGAACCCGTCATTGGGATACGGACGCAGCGAATTGCAATTGCTCATAAATGCGCACGCGCCCCATTGGTCAGGGGGGACTTCGTTAATGTCGGAAGTCGTGAGCTGATGGATTGCCCGGTTTCCGACGTATGCAACCTGCAGGCTCATCTCCCTGGCAAGGCTGCGTTCAATGCTAACGTTCCACTGCCAGGAGTTGGGCATTGTGTTGGAAGGATCGACTCCTCCCAATGCCGATGTTGCGGCCTGGCTGAACTGTGTGGTCGTTAAGGACGGTCCATCCAGAGTGCGCGCATACCCGCTCGCGTTGAGCGCGAAGGGAGCATTTGCCGACATGGTATAGATGGCGGTGCGATCGCGTTGGAAGAACTGTCCAATCCCGGCTCGCAGAGCAGTCTTGCCGTCGCCGAACACGTCATAGGCGATTCCCAGGCGTGGGGCGAACAGATGGTTGTTTTGGTTCTTAAGATACTTGTTGGGGCCAGGTGTGCCCGCACTGAAAGCGTACTGCCCAGTCCGGCCGAACGTTGTATTGGCGTCCGTGCAGGGATTCTTTCCGGGGACAGTCCACAACCCGTTACAAGCGTCGAACGGCGAGCCGTTCGGGTCGTAGAGGTTCGGATTGAAGCTAGTCATTAATCCGTTCACCTGATACGGGGTCCGCAACATAGAGTAGCGCACGCCCAAATCCACGGTGAGTTTTCGATTTACTTTCCAGGAGTCGCCGGCGTAGAACTCGTAGTCGCGCCACCGCATCTGGTTGTAAATGTCCGTTGACGTTTCCGACAACCCGGTGTAGATGTTGCCCGGGATCATCGCATTGGCCAAGGGCATACCGGTAATAGCTTCGGTGCCTTGGGTCATGTCTACGAACGAATTCGCCGTGTTGAAGTTGGTGCGTTCCGACGTTGCGCCGCCGTTGTCTTCGTCCTTGAGATTGAATCCCAGGAACGTGCCAAATTTGAACGTATGTCGACCGTGAACCCAGGACAAGTCGTCTCTCACGTTGTAGAGATCTTCCTTGTTGTTCCAGGGCGCGAGCATTTGGGTTGTGCCGCCCGTGTTTCCCAGGTTTAACGCCGGGATGCCGATTGGGTGGCTCTTCAAGTCCGCGGGGAATATCGTTGGAAAGTCCGAATTCAGCGTCGCCGCCAGGCCCGGAGTCGTTCCACCCGCTGTAATGATGATGCGGTTGTTGGAATAGGAGAACTCCGCTGTGTTGATCAGGTTTGAACCAATGGTCGAAGTCACCTTGCCAATGATCGACTTGGCGGGTTGCGACCAGCTGCTCTCCAGCTCTGGAAAAGGATCATCACCCCAATACCCTGCACTCGGGGCGCCGTTTACCCAGGTGTCTTGCGTGTAGCGGAACGTCAGGACGTTCGTCTTGGTGAGGTTGTAGTCAGCTCGAACATTCTCCTGTCGATAGTTCAGCTTGGTGCTGGGGAACGCCTGCCAATTGTTACAGCCGGAGGATCCCGTCGCAGGCAGTCCGCCTGCTGGATTTGCAGGAGTGGTCGGGCAGTCGAAGTTCGGTAGTGGGAACTGGCCCATCTGATCGGTCAAAGCCTGCAGCGGCTGGGCGATAGCATAGGGGTTACCAGCTGCCTGAAGTGCGACTGGAAATGGATTCGTGATCACGTCGCCGCAGGTTGTGTTTGAAAAATCACCCGTTCGCTCCGCCGCGTTGGGTACGCACCCAGCGCGAGAAACGCCGCGTACTTCGCGGTTCCATTCCTCGTTGAAGAAGAAGAATAGTTTGTCTTTCTTGACGGGGCCGCCCAGGGAGTAACCGAAATCGTTGTGACGAAGAATCGGCTTGTCCTCGTTCGGATTGGAATAGATGCTGCCGGTGCTGGGATGCACTACGTTCGCTAATCGGTCCTGAGATGCCTGTCGTGCGGCAAACCAGTCGTATGCATTCAAAGCATCGTTGCGGCCGGAGTAGAAAATGCTGCCGTGCCAATCATTGGTTCCACTCTTCGTCACGATCGTCACGACGCCGCCTGACGCCTGGCCGTATTCCGGGCCATAGGAGTTGCGCAGCATCTTGAATTCCTGAATCGACTCGATCGAGGGATAAACAAGGATCGTACGATTGGAACCTACGTCGTTGTTGTTAGCCCCGTCCACCAGGAAGAGGTTGTTCGACATGGAGTTCCCATTGACCGCGAAATCCACGCCACCCTTCAGGCCCTTGCCTACGGCGTCATAGCTGCGGGCAGCGGCAACGCCAGGTTGGAGCTGCGTCAGGGCGACAAAGTTGCGTCCGTTGAGAGGCAGATCCCGCACCTGACCAGACCCTACGACCTCGCCCAGTTGCGCGCTGTCCGTCTGGACCTGGATGGTATTCGCCTCCACCGTCACCTGCTCGCTGGTGTTGCCCATTTGTAGCTGGACGTTCACCAGGGCAGTGCTGGCAACGTGTACCTCCACGTTGTTGATCACGCCTTCTTTGAAGTTCGATTGCTTGACCGTGATGTGGTAGATGCCGTTCGGTAGATCGGGCGCGGTGTATTCACCCATATCATTCGTCGTCACGGTACGAGCCATTCCGGTTCCGTTGTTGATGATAGTAACCGCGGCTTGAGGAACCACAGCTCCGGTAGGATCGCTGACCACGCCGCTGATCGTGCCTGTGATTGTCTGCGCACAGAGTGGCGTAGCTATTAGAACGAGTGCCAAAGCAATTAAGAATATTAAACTGCTCCATCGTTGCATTTATCGCCTCCGCTATTCGACCGTCGCTGCGATCATGACCGCAATGTGACGAAGTTGAGCTACAAGTTGGTCCAGCTCAGTAACAATGTGGACGAGCACCGGTTAGGAAGGTGCGCGTGAAAGATATTTCCGCGTTCCGTGTAGTTCGTTGCACGATCGGTAGGCTGCCACACAGCACAAAAGGGGGGCTTTGACGGCCTCTACGTATCGATATGAAAGAGTGAGTCACTTCGACCGCATGTTCAATCCGAGGATCTACCCGCGAATCAAACGGTTTTGCGCCCAAGCATGCAACGAATGAGTCTCTACCCTCGAGTGCAACCCTTTCTGTGCATAGAGTCACAAAGGGCTGGGGCTGGGATCACACGTGTTTAGGTGTCCCAGAGCAGCCAAAACGGGAGCCGTTCGACGAAGAAGAGTTACTGGGTCTTTGTGCGTGCGCGCAGAGATGTTGAAAAATGCAACCAGACCCTCGACGCGACGAAACGTCGAACTAGCCGAGATTTCTTGACATCCGTTCTCGCTCGCGGCATAGTTGCGATCAATATTTCGCGATCGCTCGTGCTTCGAGCGTCGGGCCTCAGCCCTGAAGCTAGGCCTTTGAGTACTTCATAACCGTTCGTTCTCATTTTTGGCTGTAAGCGAACGTGGGGTTCCTTACAGCACCCTCATTCTTCTCAAAACGACGCAACCCCTTTTGGGGAGATTGCGAACTCTGGAGACAAGAATGCGCGCGCTCAGCCTCTTAACCGATATAGCCCACCGTGGGCCAGCCTTCTTTGTTACCCGCGGGATCATGTTGTTCGCGCCGGTTCTCCTCATTGTTGGTTCGCTGTCCGCCCAAATCAAAAGTGCTCCCACGATGGAATCGTCCGTTGGAATCTCAACGAATGGACGATTTGGACAAAGCCAGCTGGACAGTCAATTGCGCAGCCCGGAGCAGATCTCAAAGATTCGCGCTCGCGCCGAAGCTGGCTCCCCCCGTGACCAGTTCCTGATGGGGTATGCCTACAGCAGCGGATTGAGCGAGCCGCAGGATCTTGCTCAAGCGCTTGTGTGGTATCGAAAAGCAGCAGATCGGGCCGAGCCTGCCGCCATCACTGAACTGGGTCGCATCTACATTCACGGCATTGGCGTGCATCAGGACTACAAAAAAGGTTTGGAATGGCTGCGCCGCGCCGCCTCCGACGGATATGCGCCAGCACAAACAGATGTTGGCCTGCTTTATTTTCAGGGATTAGGTGTAACGCAGGACTATGAGGGCGCGGTTCATTGGTGGGAGAAGGCTGCAGAGCAGGGCTACGCTCCCGCCGAGTCAAACCTCGGCGTTGCCTACCTGGATGGGATGGGAGCGCCCGCCGATCCGGCGCGCGCAGCTCAGTGGTTCCGAAAAGCTGCAGAAGCCGGTCTGCAGACAGCGCAATTCAATCTCGCCTCCTGCTATGAAACCGGTCTGGGTGTCCCGCAGGATCTCAGCGTAGCCGCCGACTGGTATCGAAAGGCAGCTCAACAAGGGCACGCAGGCGCTCAGAACAATCTTGCTTCCATGTACCAATCAGGGCGTGGCGTCCCGCAGGACACAGTCCGGGCCCTCAGGCTGTTCCTTCTGGCGACGGAAAATGGAAACATGAACGCGGCCATCAATCTGGCGGAGACTTTCCGTCTCGGCATTGGTATAAAACCCGATCCCGCACTTTCTTATATGTGGCTGCAAGTGGCAAGCGACGGCGGAGAAGATGTCGATGCGGCTCTCCACGGGGCAAGCCTGGAGATCAGCGAAAGCCAACTCACTCAAGCGCGTCAACAAGCGGAGGCGTGGCGATCCCAACACCATTTTGAGCACGCCGATTCCACCTTGGCCTCATCAGATTCACATGCACTCTCGTCTCGTTGATGTGCGGTTTCAGCGAGCCAACTGTCACATTGCGCGGAAGCTGCTTGGCGTTCCAATTACTCCGCGTCCTGAGCGCAGCGGAATCCCAGTCCTCCTGAGCGGTCCATGCTGGGCGCCATCATCAATAGCTTTCCATGCTCTCCGAGCTTGTAGGCCTGTGGGAAATACCATATCGACCCTTGCGGCTCGTAATAGCTTCCGCCTCGCAGAATGCCGCCCCGCGTGTGCTCGTCCTGAAACTCTTCGGTCCACTGCCACACATTTCCCACGAGATCCATCACACCGAACGGACTCGCCCCCTTCGGATGTGCGTCAACCGCATCGGGTCCGCGCATCGTGCGGCCTTTGTCTGGCACCGGAACGGCATCGGCATTCCACGTGTTTCCCCACGGATACGTTCGTCCATCCGTGCCCTGCGCCGCATACTGCCATTCCCATTCGTGTGGCAGCCGTTTCCCAGCCCATTCCGCATATGCCCGCGCATCCTCGATCGAGACCCAGGTTACCGGCTTGTTGTCCCACCCTGAAGCATAGTTGCCGTCCTTCCAATCCCTCAGGAAATTCAGATCATCCTGTGGATGGTAATGAGTCGCATCGAGAAATTTCTTGAACTGCGCGTTGGTCACGGGATACTTGTCGATCCAGAACGACTTCACGTGCATGGGATGATCGTGAAAACGGCGTGGCGTATCCTCCCACGGATACTGAACGTCCACCCCAATGTCATCGGATCCTTCAATCTCAATCCCCGACACGCGAAAATCAAATTCTCCTTCCGGAATCTTCACCATGTCGGCCGGCGAGCCCGAGGGAGGTTTGGTCGAAGCAATCGGCACGATCTGCTGCGTCACGACCTTCCATTCATGAGAGTAGGTGGCCAGGGGTGTCGCGGTTAATTCCTTCATCTTCGCCATCAACTTCTGAATGCCGGCATCAGGAGCACCTTGCGTAGCCAGCAACGCGCCGTACCCGTGAGCTTCAATGCGGAAACTCAGAACCATGCGGCCTTCTGGGTCCTTTGCGGGCGTCAGTTCGACCCCGTGATAGAGATCGAAATAGCGGACGCGACCCTCCGGCGCCATCTCAATCTGCGGCCCCTCGACGTCGTACTCGTTCCGATTGACGATGGTCCAAACCGTCTGCTGTCCCAGCGGCCATCGGCTTGCGTAGACGCCATACCGCAACATCGGTACCAAGGGCTCCCAATCGCGGCTGATAAGAAACGGTGCGACCGCACGTTCCACCGTCGCTACGCGGCGCATGGCTTCAGCATCTCGCGGACTGATTCCATTCCAGATTCCCCAAATATTTTCCCAGCTTTCCCAACCAACGCCGTTGAAGAATGCGAACTGCAGATTGTCAGTCTTGTCCCGTTTCCAGCGATCGGAGATGTTCACCATGTGGCGGGGTTCCAGCCATTTGTATCTGTCGACCATGGGCACAAACGGATACTCGTATTGTCCCCACGTCATGACGTTCCAAGCCAGCGCTTCGTCGGAAGGCCCCTCCTCCGGTTCGAACGCCAGAGGATGGCCAGTCTTGTCGGCGGCGGCCACCGAAAACGCCAGCGGTACTCCATCCTGCGTGTCGCCGTTGATTCCGTCCGCTCCGATCTCTGCCATCAGGCTCGCAATCGCATCTGGCCACGACATCCCAGGATCTCTCGTTCCCTGATCCCACATCATCATCGGAAACAAAACCCGCACGCCGCGCCGGTGAAAATCCGCAATCATCTTCCGCACGCCGGGGATGCCTCCCGGCATCGATCGGATCATGTCGTGCTGGTTTCGGTTGTCGATCCCCATGTTCGGATAGGTCGGCCAGATCAGCACGGCGTCGATCCCGCCATATCTTTTTTCCAGATCGTCGATGTAGCGATCGACCGTGTAGCGGTGCGCGACGGGATCGTAAAAATAGCGATCCTCCACCATCATTTGCGGCTGGAAGAAACTGGACTGCGTCCACTTCAACGCGGGCAGATCATAGCGCGATCCGTCGTAGCCAATACGAATGCGGCGCTCGGATCGCCAGTGTTGAATGTCGCTCAACCATGCGTCATGTTCATTTTGCGTGCACGGACTCGATCCGCCTTCCCACGCACCTTTCATGTTGAGGCAGCCGGGTGTAGGAATCTGCTGATGCTCGGGACTAAAGTTTGAGTCTTGCGCGGAAACGAAGATTGAAAGTGTGAGAAGAGCTACGGCAACCACTGGCACACGTATGAATTTCATGAGTACGCTCCCGGCAGCAGGGCATTTTTCGGGTGCACTGTAAAAAGTTTCAGAGATTCTGTTTATAGGCTTTAGTAACTCAGTTGCACACTTCACCAAATTGGATCAACTGCACCCCAGGCCATAGTACTCACACCGAAAATCGCGGATCGCCCTCGACTATCTGCAACTCCAGCCTTGGCTTTTCTCCCTTGCGCCACAGCTTCGCGCGATGTCGAGTGCGATAGCGGAGCGGCCCGCCGTCGGCCCGCTCGCTCCTTTCGATGGGACGAGGAATGCAAACGAACTCCGCCTCAAACATTTCGCTCGTGACATGCACCGCCGAATAACCGTGCCCACCCATGTCTACGAAGGAAACATGCGGCGACAAATCAGGGTTCGACAGAGCCCGCGCTTTTTCGATGTCGCCACTTTTCGCATACTCCAAACATGATTTCACCCCGTGATGCAGCAGGAGATTCATCGTGGGCTGCGGATGCGCATCCGCCGGCCCTTGCCCCACAAACAACGTTCGAAGCGGATGCTCTTTCGGAAAGCCGTGTTCAAGCGCCTCCACCATCCCGGGCGCGGAGATGGACCCCGTCACGAAAGCAATCCCGACTGGTTCGAAGTTTTTCGGCGGAAGTGCCTTGGCCGCCAAGCCCGCCCAAAAACTGTGGCGGTCGCCGGCTATGGTCGCGAAACCAGTAATTCCGTTCTCACGAACGAAATCATAAATTTCGCCACGCTCAACGTATGCGGTGCTGTGGTCTCCGGTGCCGGAACCCGCGTCAAAACCAGCGTACCCTGCTCCCGGCCACGTCTTGGTCAGCCCCAACGGCAAATTCTGAGGATCGGCCCGCATATCGAGTGTAGCCACCGTGTCGCCCCAGATTTTCCATGTAGCCTTCGACGTTCGCAAACGCTCCAGGAACCAGGCTTTCTGTTCCACTCCGAGTATGGTCTGCGCCGGTTGATCTTTGCGGAAATTCGGAATCTCCGCGCCGCCATAGCGAATTGTCGCAGGCGGCCTCCCGTTGTCGTATGTTTTTCCTGCATCCAAAATCTCGATCACTTCCTGCGGCAGCAAACCGGGAAAATCGTCGCTCGAAAAAGCTTTCGTCTCGGCTCGATCAGTGGGCTCCTCGGATCGATAGCTACGCTGGTCAGTGATGATCAACTCAACGTTGCGGCCCCAACGCAGTGCCCGGTAGCCGCGCAGACTCTCGATTGCCGCCAGATTGTTCGGCTCCTGGCCTAAGCCATGCTCGTCAAAATGTGCGACCGGCGCATTGTCGACGTGCGGAGGATTGAACTGATCAAGCGACGGTCCACTCGGCTTGAACAACCGCGCCGGTTGATACTCGAAGAATGCCTGATTCGCTGCGACCTTCCGCGTTTGCGCGGGACGGGTCGTGCCCTCAAATTTCTGCAAGCTCTGCCAGCCCAGCCAGCTGAACTCGTGGTTATCCCACATACACACAAAGGGCCAGCGGGCGCGCGCGTCTTGCAAATCAGGATCATGCAGATAGCTGCGGTAGATCGCGCGGTAATCGCCCACAACTGTCGGAATATGAAAGTCCCGAATCTTCTCGCCGTGCTCGTATCGAACAATGTCCCGAATGCGCCGGTCATACATGCCCTGCGGCCTGTCTTCCGGATACCAAACAATCTCATAAATAAAATCGCCCAGGTGGAGCACGAATCCCAGCCGGTCCTGCTCGGCCGCGCGCTCGTCCTCGAAGATCATCCTTCTATATGCGTTCTGTGCTCCGTCGTTGGCGTTTTGGCAACTGACGAAAACAAATCGCACGGGTCTCGTATCGTCATCCGCCGGCGCGGTGATCGTTCGCCCGACGCGGCTTCCGTAACCTTTGCTGTCGCTGAATCGGTACCAGTAGACCCTCGCCGGCTTCAATCCGCCTGCCAGCACGCGGCAAGTCCAGTCCGAAGCTTCCGAAATCGGCGCTTCGGCCGTGGCGACCACGTGCTCGAATGACTCATCTTCGGCGACCTCCACGGTCAACTTCTCAACGCTGATTCCGTCATTCGGCGGACGCCTCGTCCACAGCAGAACGCTATTGCTTTCGGGATCTCCGGAAGCCACGCCCTCCGGATAAAGATCCCGCCGCTCTTTCCATGAAATCTTCGATTGCGTCGTAAACGGCTGGCCCCACGCAGCCGTCGCACCTAGCGCGACCGCCATCTCAAGAAACGCTCGTCGGCTGATCGTTGACATCGTTAGATCGTAACTCCATTTGGCCGTGCGTAGTGACAGATTGGTGCAGTAACACATTACTGTCCCACGCTTGGCCTTGCGCGCCGCACGCAATGTACCTCCGTCATCTGTTGCTCCGACTTGTCCACGGCGTAGCCTGTTTCAACAGGTTGGTGCCCGATGAATCTCCTCCCCCAGCGTCCCGTACGGCGAGATGTCCGCTACCCTCTTCACTTGCCGGTGTTAATCAGAATGTCGCACAAGGATTTGCATACTCGCTCCGAGAACATCAGCCTCGGTGGCATTCTCTTGTCCAGTGCGTCGCTAATTCCAGAAGGCTCTGCTGTCGAAGTTGCCGTCGGTGTCGAGAATCTGCCCGATCCCGGCATTCTCTTGAACGCTCGAGGCAGGGTCCTTCGCGTCGAGTCGAATGCCGCGGGCGAATTCACGGTCGCGATCAAGTTAGACCGCTCCTTCGAACTTCCAATCCCCGGTCCGCCATCGCATTTCAATGCGCAAGCGGCGGCTCCGCATTCTCCGCCCACGTTGAAGCGCAAAGCAGTCTTCGCGTGCGGACCGATCCATAGCCCCGCGTGGCACACCGAGACCTAGCCACAATCAGTCTCACCCACACATTTGACGCAGACGGACCCGAATCCGGCCGCGAAGCGGTGAAGGAATGTCCCCACGGCGTAGGCCAATGGGAGAGGTACTGCGGAAAACAGAATGGGTCTTCCAGAGGAATGGCCGAATGTCAATCCCGCTCAGGTTGCGTGAGGTCGAGATCTACCCGATGCCCAGTTGTTTTTGAATTTGCTCCAGCGGCACACCCTTCGTCTCCGGAACCATCGTCTTCACCCAAATGAGTTGCAGAACCATCATTCCGGTAAAGAACGCAAAAACGTACCCGGGCGGAAATGCGGCGACCATCGTAGGAAAGAACGTAGTCAGCAATGCGGCGAAAATCCAGTGCGTGAAACTGCCCAGGGTCTGGCCTTCCGCGCGCTGTCGATTCGGAAATATCTCCGAGATGAACACCCAGATCACGGCGCCCTGTCCGACTGCGTGCGCAGCAATGAATGCGAAAATGCAACCCGGCACGATGGAGAAGTGTTGTGTGAAGAAGGCCCAGGCGACCAGTCCCAGCGATGCAATGTAACCGAACGAGCCGATATATAGAAGAGTGCGCCGTCCCAGCCGGTCGATCAGCCACAGCCCGACAAACGTGAAAACAAGATTCGTAAGACCGATCCCAACCGACTGCAGCAGCGCTGCCTTCGCGCCGAGGCCGGTGAGTTCAAAAATGCGCGGAGCAAAGTACAAAATCGCATTGATCCCCGACATCTGATTAAAAAACGCGATCAGAATGGCTAGCAGGATCGGTTTCTGTAGCCGCCGCGTCCAGAAGCGCCCAGACGACACCTTCTCCGAGGATGCCGCCGCAATCGCGTCGGCTTCCGCCGCAATCTCCGCTTCCGATACTTCCGGTTGCGCACGCTGCAGAACGGTTAGCGCCGCGGCCCGATCTCCCTTCCTGCTGAGCAGCCACCGCGGGCTCTCGGGAAGGCCGATGCAGAACAAAGCGTAGAGCAATGATGGAAATGCCGCCACGCCTAGCATCCATCGCCACGCGTTTTCGCCGACGCCCGCGAGCAAGGCGTTCGAAACGTACGCGATCAGAATGCCAAAAACAATATTGAACTGGAACATCCCGGCAAGTCGTCCGCGATGCTTCGGCGGCGCAATCTCCGAGATATACATCGGCGCGACCACCGTCGAAATGCCAATTCCCAATCCTCCGATGACGCGTGCCGCGATGAACGCAGTCACATTCGGCGCCAGCCCTGATCCCACCGCGCCCACAAAATAGAGCACGCCAATCCACAGCAGCGTAGCCTTGCGTCCGAACTTGTCCGCCGGCCATCCTCCGATCAGCGACCCAATCACGGTGCCATAAAGCGCCGACCCCATCGCAATCCCGTGCAGCTTGGGGCTCAACATCCAGAGAGTCTGGATCGTTTTTTCTGCGCCGGAAATAACGACGGTATCGAATCCGAAGAGAAAGCCAGCGAGCGCCGACGTGAGCGACCAAAAGAAGATACGACGATTCATAATGAGGACGACGCGCAGATTACCACAGAATCGAGGCGATTCTCCGTGATTCGCGCGGAGAAATCGTTCCCCGAACTTTCATCAGCCCTTTACCAGCGGATAATTCTTTTCCCGCCACTCGCGAATCCCACCATCCATCGAAATCACATTCGTATATCCCATCTTCTGCAGGTTGTCGGCGGCCAGCGCCGACCGAAAACCTCCGCCACAATAAAGGATCATCTCCGCGCCCAGTTCAGGCACCCGCGCCTCAATGTCGCGCTCGATGATGCCCTTGCCCAGATGAATTGCGCCCGGCAGATGATCTTTCGCGAACTCGCCCTCCTCGCGCACATCGATCAGCGTGAACTTGTCGCCACGATCCATTCGGTTCTTCACCGTGTCCACATTGGTCTCGCGCACGCGCGTCTTGGCGTCGTCCACAATCTTCAAGAAGCGCGGAGGATGTTGATGAGCCATAAAAATCTCCTTCTATGATTTGGCGATTAGAATCCTACCAATTGCCATCGGATTCTGCGACATTGCACACCTGGCGCCACTCCCGGGGCGTCGCGCCCTTCGCAGATCCCGCAATTCATTTAGCATGAACCCGTGAAGGTTAAAAGCCCCACACGGCGAATTGGCCTGGCTCGTGCGCTCTCGAAGCTGGGATATTGCTCCCGCTCCCGGGCTGCTGAGTTGATCCGCGCCGGCCGCGTGCACCTGAACGAAACGCTCCGCAGAGATCCCGAGACGCCCGTCCGCACCGAGCACGATCGCATCACAGTCGACGGACACGCCATCGAACCGCGGCAGAAACTCTACCTCATGATGAACAAGCCGCGCGGTCTGGTCACGACCGCATCCGACGAGAAAGGTCGCGACACAGTCTATTCTCTCTTGTCGAAGACTCCTGAGCCTCTCCCTTGGGTCGCACCCGTCGGCCGTCTGGACAAGGCCAGCGAGGGCCTTCTCCTGCTGACCAATGACTCCGAATGGGGTGCAAGCATCGCCGCTCCCGAGATGCATCTGTCCAAGACCTACCACGTTCAGATCGGATGTGTCGCCGACGACACCCTCATACAAGCGCTGACGAATGGAATCAACGAAAGCGGAGATCTCCTTCGCGCCGCGCAAGGCCGCCTGCTGCGCTCGGGCGAAAAAAACTGCTGGCTAGAAATCGTCCTCGACGAAGGCAAGAACCGCCAAATTCGCCGCATTTTCGCCGCTCTCGGAGTCGAAGTGCTAAGACTGATCCGTGTGGCAATCGGTCCGTTGGAACTCGGAAACCTGGCCAAGGGCACGTTCCGCGCGCTGACAAAGGCAGAAAAACAAACGCTGGATCGCGCCATGCGAGGAAGAATCTCATGACCGATCTGACCTTTCTCTCCGCCGCAACTATGGCGCAGCAAGTTCGCACGAAGAAGATTTCTCCCGTCGAACTCGCCGAAGCCCACCTGGCGAAAATCGAACGCTTGAATCCCAAGCTGAACGCTTTCGTTCAGGTCGATGCCGACCGCGTCCGTCAACAAGCCCGGGATGCAGAAGCTGCAGTGATGAGGCGCAAGTCGCTCGGCCCGCTCCACGGCGTTCCCATCAGCATCAAGAGTTCCATAGAAGTGGCAGGCTTCCGCTGCGAAGCCGGAACCCGCCTGCGCGCTGGGTTCGTCGCCTCGCACGACGCGCCTCTGGTCGCACGCCTGCGCAATGCGGGCGCGATCATTCTCGGCACGACGAACACTCCCGAACTCCTCATGGCATGGGAGACCGACAACGTTCTTCACAGCCGCACCAACAGCCCGTGGTATCTCGATCGCACCCCCGGCGGCTCCAGCGGTGGCGAGGCCTCGGCGATTGCCGCTGGAATGTCCGCCGCGGGTGTCGGTAGCGACGGCGGCGGCTCCATTCGCGTGCCCGCGCACTTCAGCGGCATTTGTGGCCTCAAGCCCACCCCCGGACGCATTCCCTCGACCGGCCACTATCCTCCGTCCGGCGGCCCGTTTGCTCTGCTCGGCGTGGTCGGCCCCATGGCGCGCACCGTGTCCGATCTTGAAGCGATGTTCGAAGTAATGCAGGGTCCCGATGACGGCGACTCCTGCGCCGCGCCCGTCCCCCTGTGCTGGCCGGGTGCGAACGAAATCAAGAAACTTCGCATCGGATATTTCGAAGATGACGGCCGCACCCCGGTCACGCCTGAAACTCGGGCCGCTGTCCACGCCGCCGCCAACGCCCTGCAGCGCGCCGGGTTTCAAGTCGAGCCATTTCGTCCTACCGTCCTCGAAGAGGCCCGCATCCTCTGGAAGAAATTCTTCGTCGTCGCCGGAGGCATGCTCATCCGCCCGATGTTTGCCGGACGCGAGCATGACCTCAGTCCGACCCTCAAGCAGTTTCTAGAATGGTCGACCGCCGAGCCTCAACTCACCGCCGACTCTTTCCTCGAAGCCTGGATCCGCCGCGACACCCTGCGCGCAGAATTCCTCGCCCAGATGCGCCAATATCCCATCCTCTTATGTCCAGCCGCCGCAATCCCCGCCTTCCGCCACGGCGAGCGCAGTTGGACGATCGACGGTAAAATCGTCAACTACCTCGACGCCTGGAGTTACACCGAGTGGTTCAATCTGTTAGGCAATCCCGCGGTCGTTGTGCCCGTGAGCCACTCTCCCGAAGGCCTGCCCATCGGCGTCCAAATCGTCGGCCGCCCCTGGGAAGAGGAACAAGTGTTAGCTGTCTCCGCCGCGCTCGAAACAGAATGCGGCGCCTGGAAAGTCCCGCCAATCCGCTAAGGAAGCTCTGATGACGTCGGCTTTTTGTTTTTGTCATTCTGAGCGAAGCGAAGAACCCCTTGCGAGCCTGTGCTAGCAGCGGCCTCGTCAGGGGTTTCCACGGTTCCGGGCCGCCGTGTTTCAGTTCGCAGACTCAATCAGAGATTCCCTAGCTGCGAATCCCCCTGTGTTCTCCGTGTCCTCTGTGGTTAAATCGTATCGAATGACACCGCGAATCTCGGCCGCCCTCGCTGGCGTGTTTCTAGCTGCCTTTGGATTCTTCTCCGCCGTTCCGCAGGCTCCCAAAGCTCCAAATCCGATCGAAGCCGCCCGCCTCAACAATCTCGGCGTGGCCTACATGAACCAGCAGCTTTTCGAAAAGGGACTGAAATCCTTCCAGTCCGCGGTCGAAGCCGATCCCACGCTGGCAATCGGGCGCCTGAACACGGGTGTCGCATACCTGAACCTCCAGAAAGTCGATCAAGCCAAAGTCGCCTTGGATAACGCTGTCAAGCAAGATCCGAAGAATCCGAACGCATGGTACAGCCTAGGCCTGCTGGCCAAAAACACCGGAGACTCGCAAGCTGCCATCGACGCCTTCAAGCGCGTCACCGAGATCGATCCCAGTGACGCCGACACTTGGTATTTTCTCGGGACGGCCTACGCCCAGGCCAAGCAGTTTCCGCAAGCGATTGAGGCCTTCGAGCGCGCGCTGAAAATCAATCCCTTGCATGCCTCCGCAGAATTCGGACTGTCGCGCGCCTACCAGCAGTCCGCCGACGTCGAGCATGCCCGCGAGCATCTCAAGAAATTCCAATACATAACGCAAAACAAGCTCGGCGCCCCCATGAGCCTCGCCTACGGCGAGCAGGGTCAGTACTCCCGCGCAGTCGAGTCCCCGCAAGCCGCGCTGAAGCCCGGCCCCCAAATCAAGGTGCAGTTCGTGGATGTAACAAAGGAAGCGGGGATTGTAGCGAAGCCGGATGCTGGCTATTCGAGCGTGCCCAGCGGCCCCCCGGGGCCGGGGGCCTGCTTCCTCGACTACGACGGAGACGGCCGACCCGACATCTTTGTGGCAAATAATGGGCCGGAAGGAGGAATTGGTCTTTACCACAACCTTGGAAACGGCAGGTTTGAGGATGTGACCAAGAAAGCCGGACTCGACCCAACTCTGCGTGCAGACAGTTGCACTGCCGGAGACTACGATAACGATGGGTCGACGGACCTGGCGATTAGCTCCGATGGCTGGGTCATGTTGCTCCACAACGAAAAGAACGGAACCTTCAAAGATGTCACCCGGGCGGCTGGAATTAACAGTAATGGCCCCAACTCTGGTCTCACCTTTATCGACTACGACCACGACGGTGATTTGGACTTGTATGTGGGTCGCCTCCGCAAGGATCTGATCACCCAGAGCCCCTCCGGTTCTTCCGGTACGGTGATTGAGACTCGATCTCCTCCGCCCAAGCCGCTCTCAAACTCAATGTGGCGTAACAACGGCGATGGCAGCTTCACCGATGTTACGGATTCGCTGGGCTTCGCGGGGCCCCAACCGGCCTTCGCAGCCGTCGGAACTGATTACAACGACGATCGGGCGATCGATCTCGTGACCTCAGGAGAGAAGGGAAGCGTCATTTTCGAAAATCCTAGGGAAGGGGCATTTCGAATCCGGGATCCCTGGACGAATGGAATACATGGCCCGACCTTCGGCATCGCTGTCCTCGATTTTGATCATGACGGATGGATGGACTTCGCCTTTACGCAGATTGGCTCTCCGGGACTCACCCTCTGGCGAAACATCCACGGCAAGTCCTTCGAGCAAGTCAAACTTCCCGAGACCAACTGGGTCCGCGCCTGCGGCGTAGCCGCCTTCGACTACGACAACGACGGCTGGGTCGACCTCGTCGCCGTCGGCGAAACGAAAGACGGCAAAGGCGAAATCAAACTCTTCCGGAACCTCGGTCCTGACGGATTCAAAGACGTCACCTCCGACGTCGGTCTCGACAAGATTCATCTCGAAGCCCCGCGCGCCATCATCACCGGAGACTACGACAACGACGGTGCCACCGACCTGCTCATCACGCAGAATCATGGCCCCGCCGTGCTCCTCCGCAACGAAGGCGGCAACAAGAATCACTGGCTGCGCCTTGCGCTCAAGGGACTCGCCGACAACAAATCCGCCATCGGCACCAAGGTCGAAGTCTTCTCCGGAGGCAATCGTCAGAAGTTCGAGATCTACGGTTCGAACGGCTACCTCGGCCAGAATTCGCCTTACCTCACCGTTGGTCTCGGCGACTCCAAAGACGCCGACATCGTGCGCATGCTTTGGCCCACCGGCGTCTTGCAGGACGAAATTGAAATCGCCGGCGACCAGCAAAAAGACTTGGGTGAGATCGACCGTCGCGGCAGTTCATGCCCCACTCTGTTCGCATGGAATGGCGAGCGCTACGAATTCGTTGCCGACATGCTGGGCGCCGCCGTCGTCGGCCATTGGATCGCCCCCGGCCAGCGCGACACTCCGCGCCCGGTCGAGTACATCAAGATTCCCGCGGGCATCGTCCGCGACAAACTCGCTATCGACGACCACCAGAAAGACGGGGATGCCCCACTTCTCGCCGGTGTTGCGAGACGTGGGAGTCGCGGCACGCTCAGCTTCCGCTTTATGGAGCCCCTCGAAGAAGCCGTCTACCTCGATCAAGTGCGTCTGCTTGCAGTCGATCATCCCGCGAATCTCGACGTCTATCCCAACGAATATTTCGCCTCGAATCCGCCATACCCGCAATTCAAAGTTGTCGTGAGCCGCGACGCCAAGCCTCCCGTCGCCGTCTGGGACGACCACGGCCACAACGTTCTCCCCGACCTCCTCGCGCACCATTACATCAGCAATTTCGCCCTGACCCAGTTCGCCGGCTTCGCCAAGCCGCACACTCTCACGCTCGATCTCGGCGAGCCCTACAACGGCGGCCCGCTCTGGCTGCTCATGCACGGCGAGGTCGAATACTTCACGGCGAACAGCATGTACGCCGCCTCGCAAGCGGGCTTGCAAGCCTTCGCCCCATACGTGGAAGCCCTCGACTCACAAGGGAAGTGGAAGCGCGTCGTCGATGACATGGGATTTCCCGCTGGTGGCCCGCGCACAATGACGGCCGACCTCACCAGCAAGCTTCCGCGCGGCACGCAGAAGATTCGCCTAACCACAAATCTTCAAATCTACTGGGACAACATCCTTGTTAGTCGCACTCCGCAGCCCACCGTAGCGCCGGCGTCCCGCCGGCTGTCCAGGCGGCGTCCCGCCGCCGCTTTCGCTGGCGCGAGCGATGCCTTCCATCTCACTCCGGTCCCCCTCGTGCACGCCGACCTCGAGTTCCACGGATACCCGCTCAAAATCGAGGGCACCCCCGCCGGTAACGTGCACTACATCTACGAAAAGGCCAGCGCCACCGGCCCCTACACGCGTCCCGCCGGAACCTATACGCGCTACGGCGATGTCCTGCCCTTGCTCACCGCCACCGACGACAAACTCGCGGTCTTCGGCTCCGGCGACGAAGTTCGCCTCGACTTCGATCCCGCACATCTGCCCGCGCTTCCTGCCGGATGGGTCCGCGACTATTTCTTCGCCGCCAACGGCTACGAAAAAGACATGGACTTCTACGCCGCCGACGGAAATTACGTCGCGCCGCTCCCATTCCTCAACATGCGTGAATATCCCTATCCATCGCGCGAATCGTTCCCCCTCGACGATTCGCACGTGAACTATCTTCTCGAATACAACACCCGCCACATGTCCGGCAACGAGCAGCGCGGCTTCTGGTTCGACTACGGCCCAAGACCAGCGCCGGAACCTTCAGGAGCGAGATGATCGGGAATCGTGCTGAAGAAGTAAGGGCACGAGTTTTACTCGTGCCGTAAGTCGGGCAAAATGACGCCGGCTTCGGCCGCTGGGGAAACTCCCGGCGACGGCAATCATCTTAATATTCCTCATATTCCCCTACGGAAACGTTTTAATTTGACAATCTCGACCTTCCCATAATCCAATAGCCGAGCCCATGGAAAACTCTTCTGCCGCTACCTCTGGCGTTCCGCGCCTGCGCCGCACGCTCACCCTCTGGGATCTCATTTTTTACGGCATCGTTCTCATTCAGCCCATTGCACCCGTACCTCTCTATGGCGTGGCGCAGAAACTTTCCGACGGCCACTTCGTCACCATCATTCTGATCGCTCTGTTCGCCATGCTGATCACCGCGGTCAGCTACGGGCGCATGGGCACGCTCTATCCCACGGCAGGCTCGGCCTACACCTACGTCGGCAAAGGACTGAACCCACACCTCGGATTCCTCGCCGGCTGGGCGATGATCCTCGATTACCTGCTTCAGCCCCTTATCAACACAGTGTGGATCTCCACCGCGCTGCACGAGCGCTACGTGCAGCAAGTTCCGTTTGTCGTATGGGCGTTGCTGATCGCAGGCATTATGACGGTGCTAAACCTCATTGGAGTGAAGGCATCCGCGAGAGCCAACAAGGTGCTGCTGGCGATCATGTCGGTAGTAGTGGTGGCTTTCATCGTGCTGGCGCTGAAGTTTCTGTATGGCGGCCAGGGATGGGCTGGCCTCTTTTCGTTGCAGCCACTCTATGATCCGAAGACCTTCAACTCGCACAAGATTCTGACCGCGACTTCGTTCGCTGCGCTCACTTACATCGGTTTCGACGGTGTGACCACCCTGGCCGAAGACGTGGAGAATCCCAAGCGCAACGTCTTACTCGCGGTGGTCCTGACCTGCATTTTCGCCGGAGTCTGCAGCGGAATCGAAGCCTACCTCGGCGCGCGCGTGTGGCCGGACTGGCGCACCTTCCCCAACCTCGAAACCGCTTTCATGGACATCTGCAGCCGCGTCGGTGGCAAGGTCCTCTTCAATTCGATGGGCTTCATTCTGATCGTGGCGGCCTTCGGCAGCGGCTTGACCGGCACACTCGGCGCGGCCCGCCTGTTGTTCGGCATGGGCCGCGATAATGTGCTTCCCAAGAAATTTTTTGGAAAGCTTAAGCCCGGCACCAGCACTCCCACCAACAACATCCTGCTGATCGGCGGACTCTCATTTCTCGGCGCCATCGCTCTGAACTACATCGGCAGCGCCTATGAGCATGCGGGCGAATTGCTGAACTTTGGCGCCTTTCTCGCATTTATGGGTGTGAACTTCGCCTGTTTCTGGCAGTTCTCAATCAGGCGACAACAGGGCTATCAGACCAAGTTTCTCACCGATACGCTGCTTCCAATTCTCGGGTTCCTGTTTTGCCTCTTGATTTGGGTCAACCTGAACATCATCGCCAAGACCGTCGGCGGCATCTGGTTCGTCATCGGCATTGGCTACGTAGGTTACAAGACGAATTGGTTCCGCTCCGCTCCCGTGATGATCGACTTCAGCGACTCGTAGCCCGCGGACGAGTCGCTCCAGAAGAATTTTCAAAGTACCGTCGCGGCGTAGTCCCCAGCGCTCTCCGGAACATTGCGATGAAGGCGCTGGGCGTGCTATATCCGGCCTCCAGCGCCGCGTGCGTAATCTTTTCTCCCGCGGCCAGCAATTGCAACGACCGCATCAGCCTCAATTGCTGCCGCCACTTGCCAAGCGATAAGTGCGTCTCCTGCCGGAATATTCTTTCGATCGTCCGCTTGCTTGCTCCCGCTTTCCGGCACGCCGCCTCCAGAGAATAGGTCTCTGCCGAATTCCGCTGCAGAGTCTCCGCGACGCGAATGGCCCTCGGGTCCGACGGACTCGGCAGTTGCAGTGGAATCGCTCGCACCGCTTCCAGTTGATCCACGAGCAGATCGATCAGGTGCGCGTGGGTCTTCGACCTTCGACTCATCTTCGGATAGTGGCACGCATGAAGGATCAACTCCTGCAGCAGCGGAGACACATTCACTACACAACAGCTACGAGGCAGCCGCCGCACCATCCGCGCCCGCAAATAGAGTGTGCGCATCGATACCGCGCCCGACATCACGATGCTATGTGGCGTTCTGGCCGGGATCCACACTGCGCGTTGCGCCGGTACGACCCACGCTCCCTGCGCCGTTCGCACTGTCATCACACCCTGCGACGCATAAACGAGCTGATCCTCCGGATGAAAATGTTCTGGAATCACGTGGCCATGTGTGAAGTCGTAAACCAGCGTCGTAACGGGCGAAGGTAGTGGCGGGCACTCGTGGACGCCTTGTCGCATTCTCGACATTTATTGTCACAATAGCGAAAGACGGCAGCCCAATCAACCCGGTAATGTCTCGCCAGCCGTATTCGAGGCACGGAGGTTTCATGCTCGGTACAACCAACATCGTCGCATTCGTCCCCACCAAAGACGCAGACAAGGCGAGAGCTTTCTACGAAGGGGTTCTGGGCCTGAAGTTCATCAAAGATGATGGATTTGCGATGGTTCTCGATGCCAACGGCATCATGATCCGCGTCGCGAAGATGAAGGACTTCACGCCCGCGCAATTCACCATCCTTGGCTGGCAAGTGACCGGCATCGAAAAAATCGTCGCAGGCCTGCAGGCGAAAGGCGTCCACTTTGAAATCTTTGGATTCTTCAAGCAAGACTCCCTCGGCATCTGGACCGCGCCGACCGGCGACAAAGTAGCCTGGTTCAAAGACCCCGACGGAAATGTCCTCAGCGTCTCGCAGCACGTGTAAAGCGCACGTCGCTGCCCAACAAAAAAGCCCCATGTCAAGACTCCGAAACATGGGGCGTCCGCTCTTTAATGACAAGTGGCCCGATCACTCAATGACTCAATTACTCGCGTTCCACCCGATAACTTCCACCGCAGGCTTCGCGGTACCCAATTCGCTAGCCCGATACGTCGCCGTGACCTCGCGCTTTTCTCCCGGCAACAGGGAAATATAGTTGTCCTCCCAGAGAACCGGCAGAATCTCCTCGCCCTTCACTCCCTTGTCGACCTTCAGTCGAATGAAGAACGCGACACTCTTGCTGGGATTTTCCAGCGTAACGTGCGTGACTTCATCCTCGCCCTTCTTTTCGCTGAAGTCCCGAACCTTCAGCTTTACTTTCGGCAATTGCGAGAGCGCGGTGTAATCGGCGTAAGAGGCGGTTGGCGTCATCCACCAATTCGTCTTCGCCCAGTCAAGCGTCTCCGGCTTGGTCGACAACCAGTAGAGGTTCGATCCCACCAGTTTGCCGGCGGAATCTTCCAGTCGCAGAACCAGGAAATATGTCGGACTCAAATCCGCAACGTCCGGAAGCGTGAAAATCTTCGCGGTGCTGTCAGCGCCTGCGTCGACTGAGTTCTCCTGCTTGAACTTTTCCGATCCGTCAAGGTTATAAATCTTTGTTGTCAGCTTCAGTCCCGTCGCATCGACATACTGGCTGCTGACCACCCAGATCGAATGGTCATCGTATCCATAGATCGGATGCAGGGCCTCCATCGCCCGCTTAGCCCCAAAATAGCCGCCCCCGGGGCGCAGATAGTAGTCGTAGAGATGCCAGATCATCGACGGCCACGCGTTGTTGAGCATCCACTGGATCACGCCCGTCGCCTGATATTTGTTGCGGCTGTACGCCTCGTACATCGCGCGCACGCCCTCGTATGTCTGCATCTGCGACTTCATGGCAAAGTCTTCCACGTTGTCCGACTTGCCGTATCGATTCGTCAGGGCGTCGGTGAAAACTCCAATCGTTTTGAACTCGCCTCCGCCCGCGTGATAGTTCCATACGTCGTCGATCGGCCACATGTGATCTTTGCCGACCATCGCCCGAATGCTCTCCACCGGAGGAACGGCAGGTCCCATGCTCGTTTCCGTGTTGAACCCATAAGCGCCGCCGCAACCGCCGGGATTGCACTGTCTGCGCCCAGGCTGCCCTTCGGGAGTGTCCACCTCCCAATAGCTCGGAGCTACATATTCGTATGGCCCCGTCATCTTTACTCCGCTATCGCCGGTCACGCTGGTCTTCTTCCCCGTAGCTGACGAAACCACCGGATTCGGCCAGAACAGATCCTTCTCTACGTCGAGATACATCTGCTCGACGTCCGGCGGCGGAGCGTTGTCGCTACCGTTCAGCCACATCACGATGCTGGGATGGCTGCGCAGTCGGTAAATCTGATCGCGCAGGGATTCCTTCGCAATTTCAAAATCCTTCGGCTGCCACCGCGGCCAGCGCTCCCAGAAATCGCAGCAGCACCATCCCGCCATCACCAGAATTCCATCATGATCTGCGATGTCGAAAAACTCCTGCGTCTCCAGCTTGCCTTCCAGCCGGACGGTATTCAGCCCCATGTCGCGCACGTACTGAAATTCATCGTGCAGGCGCTGCGAATTCTCCCGCATCATCAAATCAGGCGTCCAGCCGCCGCCCCGAATCAGGATGTTCTTGCCATTGATGTGAAACGCGCGCCCACCAACTGAATTGAAGTCCGACGTAATTTCGCGAATGCCAAACTCTGTCTTCGAATGATCGCTAACCATGCCGCCGACTTCGAACTCCATCGCCAGTGGATAAAGATTCGGCTTGCCCATCTGAGTCGGCCACCACAGCCGCGGATTCGCGAACACGAGCTGCGTGAACTTGTCTGGCGTGAATGTTACGTCTTTCGCCTCATTCGCCCCGAGTTCCACGTCTTGCTCGAAGGTCACATTCTCGATTTTTCCCTTCAGTACGCCCTTCACCGGCTGGTTCGTCCCGTTTTTCAGTTGCGCCGTCACGGTGAGCTGCGCACTATCGTTTGCCGGCAGATCGAGCTTCGACACCACCGTCGGATATCTCATCGCCACCGGCCCGCTCGTCGTCAGATATACCTCCCGCCACAGCCCCATATTTTTGTCGGGCGGCGCCGGATTCCAATCCACGAATGTGATCGCCAGATCGTGGTCGGTGGGAGCGAAAGCCTGCACCGCCAGCACGTTCTCGGCGCCCGGTTTGGCCGCCTCGGTGATATTAAATTCGTACGTCCGCCACGCTCCCGCCACGTCGTCCGATTTCGCAATCTGTTTTCCGTTCAGAAAAATGTTCGCGCGGTAATTAATGCCATTGAACTTCAGCCATATCGTCTTGCCCTTGTATGACTCCGGCACCGCAAACTGTTTGCGGTACCACCACGAAACCGCGTAGGGACTGTCCGGCGCCATCGCGATATTCGAGAAATTCGCGCCGATCGGATAGTTAACCCCCGCGAACTCCCGAAGATTCATCCCAAATAGGGGGTCGGGGAACGTCTTGTCCTTCACCAGCGCCGCCACCACGGTTGTAGGTACAGTCGCCACATGCCAGCCCGTGGGCACGAACTTCGCCGTCGAGATGTCCTCTCCCTTTGCCGTCACCTTGGCCGAGGTTTGCAGCGCCCAGCCCTCACGCAGCGCTAGCTTGTTTTCCATCTGAGCGCTGGCTGTGGAGGTCGGCTTCTTCGTATCGTTCGCGAGAAGGGATGAAACCAGAAGGAATTGAGCCAGAACCACAACAAAGAGTACGACCGCCCGCCGCGTGCCTGAGTTCATGGTGCTCCTGTCGATTGAAATCCAATCGCCGTTCGTCTGCGTTGTGAAGTAAAAAGGGAACTCCGCAAAAAGCCCCGCCAGAATGGATAACACTTCTATTAATTCGTTTCAATAGCTGAAATGCGAAGCCCTGAGGGGTTTCGTAGTCAAAGCAGCGATCCCCTGTGAATCCCCGTGTCCCCCGTGGTGAGTGCCCTCTCCCATTCCCACGGACCAAAGCGAATAGCCGCGCCTACGCGCCGGCCCCTCTGGTTTATAATTAAAAATTCCGCTTCCTACTCTGGAGTGACAAGAAGATGATTCGATTTCTGCAAACTCAAGGCCCGACCAAGAAGATTGTTCTCAGCGGCCTGCTCCTGCTGATTTGCGCCGCGATGGTGATCGCCTTCATCCCCGGTGGCCTAACCTCCGAACTCACCGGAACGCCCGGCGCCGGCGTCGTGGCCAAAGTTGAAGGCGGGGACATCACCGTCGACGAAGTCCGCCAGACCGCCCGCCAAATGCTCCAGCAGCAGATGCCGCAGGGCGGCGCCAATATGGCGATGCTTCTGCCCTTCTTCGCGCAACGCGCCGCCGATCAACTTATCACCCGTCAGGCTCTGCTCTCCGAAGCCAGCCACATGGGCCTACGCGTCACTCCGCAGGAGATACAAGACGACCTCGAGCATGGCCGCTACGCCGCCACCTTCTTCCCCAACGGCAACTTCATTGGGCAGCAGGAGTATGAAGAAATGCTCCAGCGCGCCAATCTGACGCCCGTAAAATTCGAGGAAGCCGTAGGCAACGACATCATGCTCAGCAAGCTTCAAGCGCTCATTGCAGGCAGCGCCACCGTCAGCGAATCGGACATCCGCGATCAGTTCATGAAGCAGAACTCGAAAGTGAAGTTTGATTACGCTGTCCTGAAGCAGGACGACCTTCGCAAGGGCCTCCATCCCACCGACGAAGAGCTTCGTGCTTACTACGAAGGCCACAAGGGAAGCTACGCCAACTCGATCCCCGAAAAACGCAAAGTGAAGTATGCCTTGATCGAAACCGGCAAAGCGGAAGCCGAAGTCCAGGTCAGCCAGGACGATCTTCGCAGCTATTACGATCAGCATCGCGATCAGTACCGCACCCCTGAACAGGTAAAGGTCAGCCACATCCTCATCAAGACGCCGCTTCCGGGGCCCGATGGCAAGGTCGACGAGAAGGGCGTGCAGGAAGCCCAGCACCGCGCCGAAGATTTGCTCAAGCAATTGAAGAGCGGGGCCAAGCTTGAAGACCTCGCGAAGAAGTACTCGGAAGATCCCGGCAGTGCCAAGGTCGGCGGTTCACTCGGCTGGATTGGCAGAGGCCAGACCGTTCCTGAGTTCGAAAAAGCTGCCTTCTCGCTTCCCAAGGGACAGACTAGTGATCTGGTCAAGAGCAGCTACGGTTTCCACATCATTCGCGTCGATGACAAGCAGGAAGCCCACACCAAATCGCTCGACGAAGTAAAAGCCGAGATCGAACCGATTATCAAGCACCAGAAAGCGCAGCAGATTGCCCAGAAGCACGCGGAAGATCTTCTCAAGCAGGCTCGCGCCAACGGACTTGACGCGGCCGCCGCGACCATGAAGATTCCAGTGGTCACCACCGACTTCTTTACTCGCAAAGATATGCTGCCGGGACTCGGACCGGCCACGCAGTTCATGGACGCGGTCTTCACCGAGACGGAAAAATCTCCGCCCGATGTTGCTCCGGCATCGCAGGGAATCGCCGTCTTCCAGTTGCTGGCGGTGAAACCGCCTGCGACCCCTACCTTCGAAGAAATTCGCACCAAGGTCGAAGACGAATTCAAGAACGAGCGCTCGAATCTCCTGCTCACCCAGAAGATCCAGGAACTTTCCGACCGCGCCAAGGCAGAACACGATCTGAAGCGTGCCGCCAAGGAGCTCGGCGCAACCTTCAAGACCAGCGACCTCGTTCTGCCCGATGGCCAGGTCCCCGACGTCGGCTCCATGAGCGGCCAGGCCTCCGTTGCCTTCAATATGAAGCCCGGAGACATCAGCGGTCCCATCAGCAGTGGTGCGACTGCCGTGGTCATTCAACTCCTCGAGAACCAGCCACCTCCGGAGTCGGACTTCGCCGCGAAGCGCGACCAGCTTCGCGATCAGCTCATGCAAGCCAAACAGCAGGAACTCTTCGGCCTGTTCATTTCCAGCCTGCGCGATCAGATGGAGAAGTCCGGCAAGATCAAGATCAATCAGGAAGAAATGAAACAGTTGACCACCGCGGGAAACCAGCAGGGAATGTAGCGGCGGTGACATGCCCTTTCCGCGCGCCGCAGGCATTTTGTTGCATCCCACGTCGTTGCCTTCTCGCGGCGGCGTCGGTGATTTTGGTCCGGCCGCTTATCAGTTTGTAGATTTCCTCGCCTCCGCCCGTCAGGCCGTATGGCAGGTTCTACCGCTCGGTCCTATCGGTTACGGCAATTCTCCGTATTCTTCCACCTCCGCTTTCGCCGGAAATCCTCTGCTCATCAGCCTCGAACGCCTTGCCGATCGCGGCTGGATCGACCGCGCCAAGCTCGATGGACTCTCCACCGGCTCAGGCTCTGTCCAATACGAGCAGGTCTTTGCTCAGAAGATGCCGCTTTTATTCGAGGCCGCCCGCAGCTTCGTGCGCTCAGCCTCGGGCGATTCTCTACGCCGCTTCGAAGCCTTTCGTTCCGAAAACGCGTGGTGGCTCGATGACTTCGTCCTTTTCGATGCGCTCCGCGCCCAGCAAAAGCTCGAAACCTGGAACCGCTGGCCGCGCGATCTCGCATATCGCGAGCCCGGCGCCCTGGAGAAGGCCCGCACTGAACTCGCGGACGACATCCGGATTCGCAGCGCGCTGCAATTCGCTTTCTACGAGCAGTGGCGTTCGTTGCGTCGTTACTGCGCCGAGCGCTCCATTCGCATCGTCGGCGACGTCGCCATCTTTGTGAACCACGACAGCGCCGATGTCTGGACCCATCGCGAACTCTTTCGCCTCACAGAAAATCTTGAGCCCGAAGTCGTCGCCGGCGTTCCCCCAGACTACTTCAGCAAAACCGGACAGCGATGGGGCAATCCCCTCTACCACTGGCACGTTATGAGGGAACTCGGCTACATGTGGTGGATTCAGCGCCTCCGCTGGGCTACGCAGAACTGCGACTACATCCGCCTCGATCACTTCCGTGGATTCGACCAGTTCTGGGAGATTCCGGCCGCCGACTCCACCGCCGTCAACGGCCGTTGGGTCGACGGTCCGCGCGACGACCTTTTTCTGAAACTTCGCGAAGCCCTTGGCGGCTTGCCCTTCTTCGCCGAAGATCTCGGCTACATCACCCCGGAAGTCCACGCACTGCGCGAACGCCTGCAAATCCCCGGTATGGCCGTCCTGCAATTCGGCTTCGGTGATGAAGGCGCGCACATCTATCTCCCACACCGCTCGGTCGGAAAGGTCATCTACACCGGCACGCACGACAACGATACCGTGATGGGTTGGTGGCGCTCTGGCGCCTCCGATCACGAGCGCCGCAACGCCGAAGCCTACCTCGGACGATGCGACGATGGCATCCACTGGTGCTTCATTCGCGCCGCACTCTGCTCTCCCGCGAGCATCAGCATCGTCCCCCTGCAAGACGCTCTCGGCCTTGGCAGCGAAGCTCGCATGAACACTCCCAGCCTCCACGGAGGCAACTGGCGATGGCGTTTCGATCAGGTTCAGCTCAAGCCAGAACTAGCCGCTAAGCTGGCGCATCTATCCGAACTAAGCGACCGCCTTCCCCAGTCGCCCGCCAAGCCTATAAATGAGAACTTCGCCGCCTAGAGTCATTGCCCAGAACGCTGAAGGTTAGCCCAAATCCGCAGCGCAACCCAAACCGGAGCGCCGGCATCTTGCCGGCTGTCGCGCGGGCGTCTCGCCCGCGCCCCCGGTGCCTCGCCGAACCGCTGGTTCAATTATGAACGCAATGTTACGAACCCCGCCCTTTGCGCTTCCGCCCAGATCGTGTATAGAAAGTAGGGGAGTGTACGCGTGACTGAGGCCACCACCAACGCGATCATCGAAGCCATTGGCATCGAAAAGTCCTACCCACAGCCGGACGGCACGCGCATCCAGGTCGTCGGCACCACCAACCTCGCCATCGAGCCCGGCAAAATCATCGCCCTGCTCGGCCCCTCCGGCTGCGGCAAATCCACGCTTCTGCGCATCCTAACTGGACTCTCGCAGCCCTCGTCGGGAACGCTCAACTGGCACGGCAAGCCCTTGGACGGCCAGGTCCCCAACGTCGCCATTGTCTTTCAAAGCTTCGCGCTCTTCCCCTGGCTCACCGTCCTCGAGAACGTCGAAGCTCCCCTCGAAGCCCGAGGCGTGCCTCCCGTTGAGCGTCATAAGCGCGCCCTCCGCACCCTCGACACCGTCGGCCTCGACGGATTCGAGACCGCCTATCCCAAGGAACTCTCCGGCGGCATGAAGCAGCGCGTCGGCTTCGCCCGCGCCCTCGTCGTCGAACCGGAAGTCCTGTTTATGGACGAGCCCTTCTCCGCCCTCGACGTCCTCACCGCCGAGAACCTCCGCAGCGAACTGCTGGAACTCTGGCTCAACAAGAAGATGCCCACCAGCGCCATCTTCATCGTCACGCACAACATCGAAGAAGCAGTCATGCTCGCCGACCGCGTCATGGTGCTTGGACGCAATCCCGCCCGCATTCGTTCCGACTTCAATATCCGTCTGACGCATCCTCGCGATCGCAAGTCCTCCCGCTTTGTCGAGCTCGTCGACTACATCTACAAAGTCATGACCGAGCCCGATGTCGAGCACGCGCTCCCCGACGCCGAAACTACCGCCGAAATTGTTCTGCCCACTGGTGGCCTCAATGCCGCTCTGAAGAAGGACGCATCGAAGAAGCAGGAAGCGCCCCTCCGCACCGCGAGATACCAGATGCTCCCCCACGCGCGCGTTGGCGGCATTGCCGGCCTCATGGAATTACTCCACGACCGCGGCGGCCGCGAAGATCTCTTCCGCCTCTCCGACGAACTCGTTATGGACGTCGAAGACCTGCTCCCCATCCTCGAAGCCTGCGTGCTGCTCGGTTTCGCATTGCTGAAAGAAGGAGATGTGCAGATAACACCGCAAGGCGTGAGATTCGCCGATGCCGACATTCAACAGCGCAAGGTCCTGTTCCGCCAGGCTGCGCTCGACCACGTGACCATCCTCAAGCAGATTGACAGCATTCTGAAGCGTAAGTCCGATCATTCCATCGCCGACGAGTTTTTCCACGATATCCTGGACGAACACTTTGCCGAAGACGAAGTGCAGCGCCAGTTCGAGACCGCCATGAACTGGGGACGCTACGCCGAAATCTTCGACTACGACCGCGAGAACGGACGCCTGGTTCAAACGGAACTAGCCTCAACGGAGCCTCCCGCGCCCTCCAACGCGCCGCCTGCTCCCGCTGCTGATGTCCAGAACACGGCTCCAAAATCCTGAACGAGATCCTGACTCGAGAACGACCATGAAGAAATCAGCCAGCCTGCGAGGATTCTCGGCCTACCGGATCTGGACGCAACTACCCAGCATCGAGATCTCGTATCTGCCCGACCTCCTCATGTTCGCCGCCGGAATCGCCCTGTTCTACGGCGTTCTCGTTGTCGGACGCACGTGGCTCGGCCCCTTCACGCCTGAAGTCGAAATCTCCCGCAGCCTTCTCGCGCTTCCGGCCTACGCGGGCTATTCGCTTCTCCGCATCACCATCGCATACGTGCTCAGCCTTGCCTTCACACTCGTGTACGGCTACATCGCCGCCTACAATCCGCGCGCCGAGCGCTTCATGATTCCTCTGCTTGACGTTCTGCAGTCGATCCCGGTCTTGAGTTTTCTTCCCGGCGTGATGATGGCCATGGTCGCGCTCTTTCCCGGCCGTCAACTCGGAGTCGAAGCCGGAGCGATCCTCCTCATCTTCACCGGCCAGGTCTGGAACATGGCCTTCAGCTTCTACGCTTCGCTCAAAAGCATTCCAAAAGAGATGCGCGAGGCCGCGAGAATCTACAACTTCAGTTGGTGGCAGCGTTTCATCGAGATGGAGCTTCCGTTCTCCGCCATCGGTCTGGTCTGGAACTCCATGATGTCGGTCGCCGGCGGCTGGTTCTTCCTCATGGCCTGCGAGATGTTCGTGCTCGGCTCGCGCGACTTCCGCCTGCCCGGCCTCGGATCGTATCTCCAGACCGCAGCCAGCGCCGGAGACACGCGCTCCATCCTTTGGGGCGTGGCCACCATGATCGCCGTCATCGTTCTCCTCGATCAGTTCTTCTGGCGTCCGGTCATCGCGTGGGCCGAGAAATTCAAAGTCGAGCAAGTCGAGAGCGCCGACGCCCCTCACTCCTGGGTGCTCGACCTGATCCGCCATTCGCGCAGCCTCGCTGAAATTCGCAAAAGAACAGTTCGCCCCATGAGCGAGCGCATCATGCTCTATTTTTCACAAGTCCACTCTGCGGATAAAGAAGAGAAGCGGAGTCCTTGGAAAATCTGGCTCACCCGCGTTGTCGCGCTCGCTCTGCTCGCAGGAATGGGCTACGGCGTGGTCCGCGTCGGAATGATTCTCGCTGGCCTGCAGAAAGCGGAATTGCAGGAAGCTGGCATTGGCCTCCTCGCAACCTTCGTGCGCGTGAATCTGGCACTGCTGATCGGCGCGCTTTGGACCATCCCCGCCGGCGTCGCCATCGGCTTCAACCCACGCCTGGCACGCATCGCGCAGCCGCTGGCGCAAATCGCCGCCTCCGTCCCTGCGACCGCATTATTTCCCGTAGTGTTGCTCTTGCTGATTCGCGTCGGCGGCGGACTAGGAGTCGGCTCCATCGTCCTCCTGTTGCTCGGCACGCAGTGGTACATCCTCTTCAACGTAATCGCCGGCGCCATCGCCATCCCAACTGACTTGAAAGAATGCTGTTCTGTCTTTCGCCTGGAAGGCATTCAACGCTGGAAAAAACTAATCCTACCCGGCATCTTCCCCTACCTTATTACGGGACTCGTTACAGCCTCCGGTGGAGCATGGAACGCAAGCATCGTCGCCGAATATTTTCATTTCAAAGGCCACATCTACACGACTACCGGACTCGGCGCGACCATCTCTCAAGCCACCGACGCCGGCAACTTCGATCTCCTCCTCGCCGCCACCATGATGATGGCCGCGACCGTCGTCACCATCAATCGCCTCGTCTGGCGCCGCCTCTACGCCCTCGCCGAAACCCGCTTTCGCCTGGAAACCTAAGCCGCCCACGCCAGCTATCGGCGGTACGCCCGATTCGTAACGCATTCGGCGGAGCAGTCACGATTCGTATCAGGCGTCTCATAAGGTTCGTATCAGGCGACGCCTTCAGGCGTCGCGTAAAATCCGCAAATCGTCGCGCCTTCAGGCGCTGCAAGTTGCCCCTTGGTTACTACTGGTTACTCTCTCGTTCCCCCTCGCCGCATTTCATCAGCTTTTAACCTCCCCTTCACGCCCCCGCAAAGTGATTTCGCTATTCGTATAGCATGCCCTCGAATCATGTGCACACGGACCGTCCCGCCGCAGACGTGTTGTCGCGCATGGCAGATTTTCCCAGCCTCGCCGCGAAGTTCGCGCCCGTCGGCAAAGTCCGCGATCTCTACCGCCGGGTTCAGCAATTGCCCGACGGATTCCGTCTCGAGAATCTTCTCGTCGAAATGCGAGTCGCATTGCGCGTCGACCCCACCGATCAATCCCGCATTCCCGCATCCGGCCCCGTGGTCGTCGTGGCCAATCATCCTTACGGCATGCTCGACGGCGCCATCCTCACCGTGCTGCTCACGCGCGTTCGCCCCGACGTAAAAATCCTCACCAACTTTCTTCTCGGCGACGTTCCTGAATTGCAGCGGCACTGCATCTTCGTCGATCCCTTTCAGTCCGACCACTCGCTCGACTCCAATCGCCGCGCTCTTCGCCAGGCGCTCTCCTGGCTCCAGCAAGGCGGCATGCTCGCAATCTTTCCCTCCGGAGAAGTCTCCCATTGGCAAATGCCCGCGGCCCAAGTCGCCGACCCCGCGTGGAACGAAACCGCCGCTCGCCTGATTCGCAAGACTGGAGCCGCGGCGCTCCCTGTCTATTTCTGCGGCCACAACGGCGTCGGATTCCACCTGCTCAGCATGATTCATCCCAACCTCCGCACGGCATTCCTGCTCCACGAATTTCTCCAGCACGAAGGCAAGACCATCGAAGTCCGCGTCGGCAGCGAAATCACGAGCGACGCCATTTCCGCCATTCCCTCCGATCGCGAAGCCACCGAATATCTTCGCTCTCGCACCTACCTGTTGGCGAAGCGCAATAAATTCGCTCCTCAGCGCTCGCTGGCCGTACGGTCCCGCCTCGCGCTCCGCGTTCAAGAGCCTGTCGCTCCCGCCATGCCCCGAGAACTGATGTCGGAAGAAATCGCGCGCCTCGCCGAGGATCGTTGCCTCGCCTCGAACGGCGACCTCGGCGTCTACGTCGCAACTGCAAGTGAGACGCCGCAAACCCTTCACGAAATCGGACGCCTGCGCGAGTTGACCTTTCGCAAAGCCGGAGAAGGCACCGGCAAACGCCTCGACCTCGACCGCTTCGACGACTACTACTGGCACATCCTCCTGTGGAACAAAGCGAAGCGCGAATTGGTCGGCGCCTACCGCGCCGGAAACACGGCAGAGATTCTCGCGCAACATGGAATCAGCGGCCTCTACACCAGCACTCTCTTCCGTTACGACGAAAGAATCTTCCAAGCGCTCGGTCCAGCGCTCGAACTCGGGCGCTCCTTCATCCGTCCCGAATACCAGCGCCAGTACGCTCCGCTGCTTCTGCTATGGAAGGGAATTGCCCGCCTCGTCGCCTTGCATCCCGAAATTCCCGTGCTCTTCGGTGCCGTCAGCATCAGCAATGACTACAACGAAGCCTCGCGCGAAATGATTTACCGCTTCTTCGAAGCCCGCATGCGCGAGGATCGCCTCGCCGGACTGATCGAGCCCCGCAGCGCCTTTCGCCCGCCGCTTCTCCGCCGGTGGGATTGCCGCAGCATGTGCCAGTCCCTGCGCGATCTCGACGAACTCTCTCAGCCCATCGCCGACATCGAGGCCGACGGCAAGGGATTGCCCATCCTCCTTCGCCAATACGCGAAGATTGGCGGCAAACTTCTCGCCTTCAATGTCGACCGGAAATTTTCGAATGTTCTCGACGGCCTCGTTGTAGTCGATCTCCGTCAGACCGAGTCGGCCGTGCTCGAGCGTTACATGGGAAGGGAAGCCGCCGCTCGATTCCGCCAGGTCCACGCAGCCGCAGTTCAATAGCTCGCGCTATTTCGCCGGACGCAACCTCGTAGCCTCGGTGGGAAGAATGCACGCCTGCGCAGCATCTTTGAGCACCAAGTCCAAGCCCTGACCCAACTCCGCCAGTTGCTCTTCACTCATCAGCGCCTGCAGCCTTTCAAACAACTGGCGTTCCTCCTTGCGCACGTGCGTCGCAAGAAGTGCCGCAGAAGCCGTAACATTCCCCGCCGACAACTCATGCGCCTGCGCGAAGCTCTCGCGCAGCACTGCATGATCCGACATCAAATCTTCCACCAGAGGAATCAATTCCCTGAACCGCCGCGCCGCTGGAAACAAAACTTGCTCTTCTGCCGCGAAGTGAATTCCGATCTCGTTCTCGAAAAGTTGCGCGATCTCCGCCCGCCACGCCCCGAGATCAGCCTCTCCAATCGGCGACGCTCGATCAATCCGCACGCACAGCGCCAGCGCGTGCTGGTGCTGATGCGACAGCGGGATAAGATTCTTGTCACGCAGCATGAGCGATCAATCTCGCGAGTTCGCCGCCACTCTCTCGTCCGCCGGCTCATCCGCCGCCGGACGCACCGTAAGCCAATCCGTGCGCACCCGCTCCCACTCCTGGATCAGCATCCCGTTGGCTTCGAAAAAGCCGCGAATGCGGTAGCGCTCCCACCCCGCCACTTCTTCCAGAATCGGCGCCAGCACCGCCAGCGCACTGGTGCTCAGCACCGTCCGCTTCGCAATCTGAGAAACATGCGGAGACTCCGACACCGCAATCGTCAGGCCATCCCGCGCATTGATATGCAGCATCACGTGAATGTCTGAGCTCCCGTCGCCCGTGTAAATCACATGATCCGGCCCGGAAACCTGCTGCTCCAGCAGTCGATCAAGTACTGCAACTTTCCCATAACCCGCCGTAGCCCTCACGATCGATTCGATCTCGCCCGCGGGCCCGTAGCGAAACTCCGTCCCGAAAATATGATCGGGCGGAACAATATCTTCGAGTGCCGACTGAATCACTTCAACCGGCGCCGCCGACATCACATAGAAATCGAATTCGTGCCCGTCGATGCCGTTCTTCAAAATCTGATACAGCAACTTGATTCCGCCCTTCAGCCGAATCCGTTTCCCAACTTCACGAAGATGCTCCTTCCGCACCTTTGCCTTGAACTCCGGATCGTGCAACAGTAAATAGGCAAGCTCCGCCCCCTGCTGCACCAGGTTGATCTTGGCCATTCCCTTGGCCTTGCGCTCGAATTCTTCGGTCGGAATTCCGACCAGTTCCGCCAGCACGTATCCGGAATCGTTGAACGTGAGCGTCTGGTCAAAGTCGCTCGCGAAAATGTAGCGTCGTAGAGGCTTGTCTGCCATAACTATTCGATTCGCGCTGGAGTCCAACGCCCCATAAAAAGAATTGATCCGGATTATATTCCTCGCACTCAACTCGTTGTGAATAAAGCACGCTCAAATTGAGGCGCCGGTTTTCTTCGCACCCTTTGCGAGCCCTTAGCGAACTTAGCGTTCAAGCCTTTCGCAAGTATCCGCTGGAATGACCATGCTAAGACAATCTCCACTCTGCCTTTACTAAATCACTCGCGGCGTCCACAATAGAAATTCGGCTCTGTGACAAGCCTGAGCCGAAGCCTGACGAGGAACTCACAGGCAGCAAGAGACAGGAGCAATCATGGTAGCAACTGGCGAACTCATTCGAGCGATGAACTACGTGGACGACATCACGGCGACTCTTCGCCGCATCTGCATCTACATTCCCAGCATGACCGCCGAAGAGCGCAAGCGCCTGGCCGAGTACATCCGTCCCGCCGCCACCGCCGTCAACTCCGCCATCGCCGACCTCGAGAAGGCGGACAAATAGGTGACGCAGGTCAACACGATTGCGGTGATCGGTGCTGGCACCATGGGTCGCGGCATCGCCCACGCCGCGGCGTTAGGCGGATATCGCACTATCCTCGAAGATCTCTTACCCGCCGCGCTGCGCAAGGCTGAAACCGAAATTCGCGCCAACCTCGACAAGGCCGTCGAACTCGGCAAAGTCACCGCGCCCGACGCCGACTCCGCCTTTCGCCGCCTCGAGTACGCCGGTTCCGTTGAAGAAGCCGCACGTGAAGCCGACCTCGTCATCGAAGCCGTTCCCGAAGAGATGGAGTCGAAGATCGAAATCTTCACGCTCCTCGACAAGATCTGCCGCCCCACCACAATGCTCGCGTCCAACACCTCATCGCTCAGCGTCACTGAAATCGCGAGCGTCACTTACCGCGCGAAAAAATGTGTTGGGATGCACTTCTTCAATCCCGTTCACAAAATGAAGTTGCTCGAAATTGTGCGCGCCCTCGAAACCGACGAAGACACGCTCGCGACCGCCGTCGAAGTCGGCAAGCGCATGGGCAAGGAAGTCGTCGTCATCAAAGAGTCCCCCGGATTCATCACCAGCCGCATTAACGCCATGATCGGCAACGAAGCTTTCCACATGCTGCAGGAAGGAGTCGCTTCCGCAGCCGACATCGACAAGGCGCTGAAGCTCGGCCTCAATCACCCCATGGGCCCCTTTGAATTGGTCGACCTCGTCGGCCTCGACACCCGCCTGAGCATCCTCGAATACCTTCACAAATCGCTAGGCGAGAAATATCGACCTGCCCCGCTGCTAGTGCAATATGTGAAAGCCGGGCGCCTGGGCCGCAAATCCGGCCGCGGCGTCTACGAATACCCGGAAACGTCCCCCGTTTCCAAATAGCGAATTTCCCCTGTGATCCTCTGTGTCCCCCGTGGTTAAAGCCTTTGACTGCCTCGCCGAACACGACCGCAGAGACGGACCGAGCCGCAACACGTAACGCTCAACGCGCTACACGAGTTCTTCCATCCGGAAACCTCAACTCCTGTCATCCTCAGCAAAGCGAAGGACCCCTCGCGGCCAGTCGCCGCCAAGGGCTTGCAAAGGAATTTCCACCTGTTCTCCGTTCCCAGAATGAAACTCCGACCGACTTATCGCGCACTTTTCCATTGACGTTCACCGACCGCGGAGCGATCCTAAAGCTTGCGTCGCAAGTTCTTTGAAACCCAAACGGCCCCTAACTCCTTCAGGCTCAAGATTTTGCCCCTAACCCCTTGAGCCCCATAGATTTTTCGGCGATTTCCCGCTAAACCGATGATTCCAAGAGATCGGGGGGAGGGGGGGTGGGGTAACGAAATAGTAAACTTCCCAAAGCAGGAAACCATCTCTTAGCCGCGCCGTCCAAATCCCAATCCCGCAAGCCCTGAAACTTTCTCCACATCAACTCCCTTGCTCGCTACGAGCACATGAAAGCTCTCGCCCATCCCCGCAGGCGTAACCAGATGCTTGAGCTGCAGCGCGACCTTCGCGCGCTCTTGCGGCAAACGGCAATCTGCAAACGCGTCGGCAAACTCGTTCGCCTCTCCAATGCCCAGCAGAAACTGTGATTGTGTGACGAGTTTTTGCGTGACCATGCCTTGCCGTTCCGCCGCAGCCGCAAGCGCCGTGAAATTCACATCCGCGGTAATGTCCTGTTCGCCTGGAGCTTCATACGGATTCTCGCTCACCGAATGCTGTCGAATCGCCTTCACCGTTCCGCGATGCCTTCCCGCAAGTTGCTCGCTCCTTGTAAACCCATAGTCGACGACGACCACGAATCCCCGTTCCAACGAAGTCGCAGCGTTCATGTGCATCTGCGACTGAAGCGAAACCTCTACGCGCTCCCCAGCTTCCGGATGAATCGAATACCGATCAAGAAACTCCAACTCTTCGGCTGAAGCTGGAACCCAGGTTTCCACGAACTTCCCGCCGCGCGAATCAACACCCAGCGATCCCTCCGCACTCACAACCTCAACCGGAATCGCATCGAAGAACTCGTTGGCAAAGACAATTGTTGGAATCGAGTTGAGCTGTTCAGAAGCTGGAAAACCCGCCTTGTTCGCATCGAAATGCCTGCTTAGAGTTTTCTCAATCCGCTCCCGCAGCGCCGGTGAACTCTCCACCAGAACGTAACGCAGCGCCTGAAAGAACTCCGGAAACTTCTTCTCCGACCAGTCCAACACATCCTGCGCAAACAATCCTCGACCTGCACCAAGTTCGCGCAGCACAATTTGTTCAGGCGATCCCAGAACGTGCCACATTTCCTCAAATTGCCGTGCGAGCAACCGCCCGAACACCGCATGAACATCGCTCGATGTGTAGAAGTCCCCCGCTTTGCCGAACTGCAGCGCGTTCCGCGAGTAATAGCCAAGTTCCGGATCATAGAGACACAGATCCATATACCGCGAGAAGGGAATTGGCCCGCGTTCGCGAATCTCCTGCTGAATCTTTTCGCGGAGCGCGCTCACAATCCCTTCCGCTGGCGATCGGCGCGATCCTGCGGCGTGCGGATGAACATCTCGACAAAGTAGTCATGCAGCGCGTCGTAGAGTTGTCGCTGGAAGGCCCATTCGAACTGCGGATCGTCGAGATCGCGTGGATGCAGGTCGAAATAATAGGTATGAACCGGAATGCTCTCGTCCTTGAACTTGATGACGACCTCGACACCATCGCCCTTGGCGCGCGCCGAGAAGTTCAGCAGCGGATGCTCATACAACCGCAGTTGCCCAAGCACGCGCTCGAGACGAGGATTTCCGGCTTCCGGCACAGGAAGGATTGTAAAGCAAGGGGAAGAAGTGTAGCGCCGCCGTCTCGCCGGCTGTCGCGAGGGCGTCTCGCCCTCGCACCTTACTCGTAGCGCAGTGCTTCGATCGGATTCAGTCTTGCCGCTTTGATCGCAGGCAGCATTCCGCTGATGATCCCAACGAAGCTCAGAATCGCGGTCGACCAGATCAGTGTCGCGGCGTCGATGTAAAGATGAATGTCACCTTCGCTGGCGTTGTCCTCAAACGCGCTCCAGAGCGTGAGCGATCCTACCGACCATGAAATCACGTATGCAAGAATCACGCCCATCAGTCCGCCCAGCGCAGTGATCACTAGTGCCTCCGCCAGGAACTGGAACAGAATGTGCCAGCGATGTGCACCAAGAGCCTTCTCCACGCCGATTTCACGCGTGCGCTGTGTGACCGACACCAGCATGATGTTCATCAATCCCACACCGCCAATGCCGAGCGTAAGCAGTCCAATAAAGCCGAGAAGAATCTTGATTCCTGTGGAGATGACCTGCAGGTCCATCAGGTCAGCGAAAACGTCGAAGACGAAAATCGCCCGCTGATCCTTGGCATCGAAGTTGTGGTGAAACGCCATCGACTCGCGCACGCCTTTGACCACCTTGGCGTGATCGCCTTCGTACTCCATGACCACCGAACTCAAGTAGTACGTGTTGGTCAGGTCGCTCATCGCGCTGTAGGGAACGTAGACGTGTTCGTTGATGTTGTCGTCCCCGTTCTGCACCTGATGCTTCAGCACACCGACGATCTGGTAAGAGATGCCATCCACGCGGATATTTTCCCCGAGCGCATTTTGTCCGGAGAACAGTTTCTTCTTCGCGTCGGATCCAATGACCGCAACGCGCGTATGCGTGTAGTCGTCCGCCTCGCTAAAGAATGTGCCTTCGGCAACATCCATCTTTCGCATGCGGCCATACGAAGCATAAACGCCGCTCACGCCGTAGTTCGCGCTGCGCGTGCCGTACGCTACGGCGCAATTCTTGAACGCCTCCGGCGAAACACGCTTCAGTAAAGGGACTTCCGCGCGGATGTAATCGAGATCATTGACCGTAAGGCGAACCTGCGTTCCCGCCTTCGTTCCACCGGCCTGCAATTCAGTGCGTCCGGGAAAAATGAAAACGAGATTGGTACCGAACGAACGGAACGCCGACCACAGCCCGCGCTCGAAACCGGTTCCATACGCGAGCAGCAACACGACCGTCGCAATCCCCCACGCCATTCCGAGCATGGTGAGCACGCTCCGCCGCCGGTTGTGGCGAAGCGCGTTGTAAGCCTGGGTTGCGAGATCGACGATCATAGGAAAAACAGCTCCTAGCTTCTAGCTGTTAGCTTCTAGCTTGAGTCCAGCCCGATTTAGCTAGGAGCTAGTAGCTAGCAGCTGATTCATCTCTACTCCTGCCGCAACGCCTCCACCGGCGGAAGCAGCGCCGCCTTGCGCGCAGGATACAATCCCGCCGCGATTCCTGCGATTGCGAGCGAACCAATCGCGGCCAGCGCCGAAGCCGGAATGATTCTGGGAGTATCAAAGCCTTCCGGCGAAGGCAGCATGGCCAGCAACGTCACAAACCCGGTTGCGATCGCCAATCCAATGCCGCCGCTGAACGCCGTAAGGAATGCGCCCTCGATGAAGAACTGCGTCAGGATCGCCCGATACGTCGCGCCGAGCGCTTTCCGCAGGCCAATCTCCTTCGTCCGCTCCGTCACCGACACCAGCATGATGTTGATAATGCCAATCGCCCCAAGTCCCAACGTCACAACACCTACCACTCCCAGAAACCAATCCATCGCGTCGAAGATCCGCCCAACGCGCTTCATGTTCTCGATCGTGTCCCAATCTTCAAACGCGTCCTGCAGCTTGGGATCGAATCCATGGCGTCGCGCGAGAATGCGATGAATCTCATCCTTCGCTTCCGCATGCAGGTCCTTGCTGATCGGCCGATAGTTGAGGAATGAGATCGCGTCCTCGGAGTTCGCCTTCGTCATCGGGAAAAGATCTCGCATCGTGTCGATGGGAATAAAAACGCGAGAGTTCGTTCCATTATTTCCGTCGCGCCCGACCTTCGCGACCACGCCGACAACGTCAAAGTTGATCCCATTCAGCAGAATGGTCGATCCCACAGCGGGTCGGCCGGGAAACATGTTCTTCAACAATTCCCATCCCACAACCGCGACGCGCCGCCGCTCGGCGTTGTCTTGATTGTTAAACCATCGTCCCGGGTCCACCGGGACGTTCCGAATCTGGTTGTAGTCGGGAGCCACGCCAAAGACCTGGCCGTTCGTGGAACCGTAATCGCTGACCGCGCGAATGTCTTCGCGGTTCAGCACCGGCGAGAGCGCGCCCACGAACTGCGCCTCGTTGCGGATCGCCAGATAATCTTTATAGGTGAAGTAATACGTCTGCCCCGATTGCGTGCTGCCCTCAACTGCCGGAATCCGCCCAGGAAACATGAACATTATGTTTTGCCCGAGCGTCGCAAGTTGCCTCTCCTGCCCGCTGCGAAAGCCTTCGCCCAATCCCACCAGCAACAGAAGGGAGCCCACGCCCCACGCGATCCCGAACATAGTCAGGAACGAGCGCAGTTTGTGCGCCCATAGGGTCGACAGGGACTGTCGAACGATGTCGAGCAGCATTCTCATAGTGGAGTTGAGGAAATCATGCCCCCACGCCTCCGGGGAGGAGCGTGGGGGCACCCGGGTAACGTTCAGGCGAGGGGTCTCAATCCCGCCTAACCATCTGATCAGAGATACGCAGCGGGGCCCCGTAAAGTTCCCTGCTGGTATGTAGTTACTTAGACCCCGGAGACCGTGAAAAGGTTAGCTGTGCCGCTCCCGTTTCCGACCCTCGCACACTGACTACACGTTGGAATTTTACGGGTAGGTGTAAGCAAGATTGTCGAATTTCAGACCCTCGCCATTCTTCAGATGAATGTCGACATGCGAAGTGCTTTCCTGCCACGAGGTTCGAATGCGGCGCAGTTCTCCCGGACGCAAGCTCGCGGCTACCGATGGTTCCTTCCCGGAATCGATGGTGATGGAGGCGTCGGAAGCTCCGCCGTTGTATACGTCGATCCCGACCAGCACGCGCGGCGAATGGAAGGAGAATTCCAACTTCTCCTGTGCCGGGTCTGCGGCGACCATGTTGAAGGTCCCAAACTTCCCGTCCGGGATTCCGATTTTCCATTCTCCGCTCGGCCAATCAATTACGCCGGATGGATACGCTCCATCCAGGCTTGTTCCTGCCGCAAGATGCGGATCATCAAACGTCACATAGAGAGGACGAGCGTGGCCGCCGCTGCCCTGAATGTCGATGTCGCGCGCGCCGTCGTGGCGAATGCGGAGCACACGCGTCGAGTCGTCAAAAACGAATCCCGATCCTGTCGAAGGCAGACTCTTGCCGCGGGAGATCGCCCGCCCGTTCGCCGTGACTGACTCCGGCACGAAATCAAGCCGCAACACGTCTGTCGATTCAGGATCGAACGTCGAATAAGTGACCGATCCCTTGCGATAGATGATTTTCGTTACCACGGACGATGAGCCCAGCAAATGCGATTCGTCGGCCGGAGCCCACTCCGGCACCGCCCAGAAGGCATCCATCAAACGTCGCGGACCGTCCGAGAACTCGTCGGTGAACCACCACTGGTTCTCGCCCCAGGGTGCATGCGTTTTTCCAGGCAAGCCCTGAAAGTATGTCACCCAGTTATAGGACCGAAATGCCGCCTCGCGGTACGACTCGTCTCCGGTCTTGGCGAAATAGAGCGCTTCGACGGCGGCAAGACGCGAGGTATGGCTGTCGCAGCACTGGTTGGGCAAGTTGCAGCAGAAGTTCACGCCATCTCCCTGTTCGGTGGTCACGGTCGCGCCATGCACAATGTACTTTGGCCACTTAGGAGTCGTCTTGACCCACTCGATCAACTGGCGAGCATGTTCCCGCCATTGCGGATCTTTTTCCGGATGAAGCAGCACGTAGCGCGCGAACTCGAGCGGGATCACCTGATTCATGTTGCCCATGCTGGGCGAGACGTCTTCAAAATATCCGACCCAAACATTGTTTAGGAGTGGATAGGTCTGAAACCACAGCCACGCATTTTGGCGAGTACGTGTGTACTCTGCGATATTCCCCTGCCGCAACCGGACCAGCTCGTCGAACAACATGATGGGCTCAATGACATTGGCGGAGTACGGTCCCATCGGCTTTTCACCGCGCGTGGTGCCATCCTTCGCATAGCAGCGCACCGGCCACGGAGAGTGCGTCGCATCTCCCTTCTTGTAATTCTTGACCAGCGCGTTGGCGCAGCGGATGGCGGCCTGTAAGTACTTCGTATTGCCCGTCATTTCATACAGGCGAAGATAGGCGTAGCCATCCTCGCCAACGACGTGCGGCTCGATGTAGTCGTGACCGTGGTTGCTCCATCCGCGGTAGTCCGCCACGCCGGGATCGGCCGAGGCATAAGGCACGCCCGACCAGGCGTAGTCGGCCGGAGTCGTGCCGTGTTCCAGTTCGTAGTCGACGAAATCTTCCATGAACGTCAACATTCGTGGATCGCCAGTGTAGGGATAGAGCCTTTCAATGAATCCCTGGAGCATGGCGCGCAGGTATCCCGTGGAGTTGGCCCACTTCTGATCGGGAATGAGTTCGTACGTTGTGCGGTCGATGTCGAAGCAGCAGTGGTAGTAGTACAGGCGCTGCCGATTGTACTGGTCCCAGAGGACGGTCCACTGCGACAGAACATGCGAGGAGTAGGAGTAGCCGATGTTGTCGGGCATCGGCCACGGCAAGAGTTTTCCCTGAGCGTCGAGCGCCACGGGCCGGTCGGCAATGGTGGGTGCGTCCACAACGGAAACAACGGGAAATTGTTGCTGGGGCGGGGAATCTGCAGTCAAGCCCAGCGCCAGGGCGAGGCACACTGCGCTTACGAGTTGTCTCATAGGAATTTTCTAGATCTGGGAATGCTTCAATCTGCGCGAGACCGCTGGCGCGACTCCTACGATACGGAAGCGGCGCGCCAGACACAACCTCGCGAACGGGTGCGCCATCCCCGGCTTGGAGATGGGCTGTGCCGGACGGAATGAAGTCTGGAGGGGAAACTGCCGATAGTACCTAAGTCAGACCTTTCTCAGCAGCACGTGGAGGTGCGGCTTGTCTCACGGAGAAGCGGTACAGCGAAGTCGGTCTTCAGACCATTCCGGCATTCGGCACGTCGGCCACTCGGCGGACTATACGCTCGACGCGCAGAAGCGCTTGGTCGTCGTAAAGTTTGGGAAGAAGGTGACCTTCCAGGAGATCGAACGATACTCCCACTTACTGCGTGCAGATCCCGCGTTCCACCCCATGTTTTCCGAAATTACCGATTTGACCGAGGTGGAAGAACTCAATCTGGGGGCTGACGAATTCCTGCGCTTGGCGGATGAGATTGATCCGTTCTCGATCGATGCCCGGCGCGCCTTTGTGGTCCGAACCTCCTCGCAGAACCACGCCGCCCGCATGCATAAGATTCTGCGTACGCAAAGGCACTTCGAGATCTTTCACACGCTGGCAGAGGCGAAGCGCTGGGTCCAGTCGTAGCTCTCCGCTCCACTTCGATCCGCCTCTGGAACTACTGCTTTTCCTTCGGCCGTTCGTAGGCCTTCTGCAGATACTTGCGGGCTTCTTCAAGCGCACCAAACGTGTTGTCGTTAGTTTGCAGCGCCTGACGATATTCATTGACGGCTCGCTCGCGCTGGCCGGTGATATCGAAAATCTTTCCCAGCTGCAGCCGGCTCCAGACTTCCGTCCAGCGCGGGTCGCCATCGCCGTCGAGAGAGGACCGGTAGGCGTTTGCGGAAGACTGATAGTTCCGCTGCAGGAAGAAGACTTCGGCAATCCGGTAATGCGCCAGCGAACTGTTCTTGTTGAGGTCGAGGGCTTTGTTGTATTCCGTGAGCGCTCCGGAAAGGTCTGCCTGCATCTGCAATGCTTGTCCTCGCAAGATGGCAGAGCGCAGCTTCACGTCGCTGGAGTTCGTCAGCACATGATGGTCGGGGTCGATGGCGATGCGCCGCGGCCGGCCAAACGTATCAATCGTGAACGGCGAACTTGTGCCTACGACTTCGATGCGCTTGTTCTCGGTCTTTCCATCCGTATCGATTCTCAGGTCCACCGGCATGCGGAACAGATCGAGATCCTGCGAAATTTCTCCGGTAACGCGGAACCCGGGAATTTTTTTCTCGCCGGTCTGCTCGGCAGCGGCTCCGCCCAGACGGTACGTCGTGTATTTCAATTTGAACTCAGGCGCGCCCGTTGAATCGAGCCACTGTGAGAAGAACCAGGTCAGCTGGTCGCCGTAATTCTTCTCGGCGATGGTCTTGAAGTCGTCCATGCTCGCCGACTTGCCTGCAAACTGTGCGGCAAACTCACGCATGGTCTTGTTGTATTTGTCTTCGCCGAGCACCCAGCGCAGCATGTGGAGAATCATTGCGCCCTTGTCGGTGGCCAGCGACTGAAACTCCGTCGAGAAAATATCGAGCTTGCTTGCGCTCGATAGCGGCACGGTGTCATACGCCAACGCGCCTACCGACATATCTTTCACCGCTTCTTCCAGACCCGCGGCTCCGGCCGCGTTTTCCACGTACATCGCCTCTGAATAACGCGAGAAGCCGTCGGTCAGCCACCAGTCGTCCTTGGTCTCTGGGCTCACGGAAACGCCCCACCACTGATGCGCAATGGCGTCGGCCATCAGCCGGTAGTTTGTTTTCTCGGTGATGGATGGCCCGGCCAGCCCTGCGATCTCAGGCGCCCATGCGTAGGGAAGTGTGTCCCCCGGCAGTTCCACAATGTTGAGCTTTTGTGACGGTGGCAGTCCGTAGAGCGTGATGAAATAGGTGAACTCCTGCACCGCAGTCGTGGTGTAAGTGGGCGCCAGGCTCTGATGGTTCGGCTTGAAAAAGACGTGGAGGTCGAGACCCGCTTCGTCGCTTTTGTATTCCTGAAAAATTCCGGCAACGATGGTTCCCGGGAAGCTGGGCTTGCTGGAAACGAACGTGTACGTTTTGGTTGGCAGAACGCTGGCGTTGGGTTTGTTCGATGCCGGATGCTCTGCAGTAGTGACTTTGCCGCTGCCGATCGCCATCATGTGCGCCGGCAGCGTCACGCTGATGGTCGACGTAAACCGGTTCAGGCCGAATCCGCTGACCGGAAACCAGCGTCCCGCATAGAGCAGGTAGCTCGTATCGTCGCCAATGTAGGCCAGTTTGAGGCCGGGCACGGGGCTGTTGTCGGCATTTTCGAGCGATCCTTCGTATTCAAAGGTCAGAGTCGTGGAGGCGTCTTTCGCCAGGCCCGCGGGTAGCGGCACGCGCACGGTGGAATCTTGTGTGACACGCTCGGCAGAGAGCGGCTGATTCTTCTCGTCGAGCACCTTGGTGACGCGCAGGTCGTTGTGCAACTCGAAGATGGCGACGCTCAGGTCTTGCAAGGCGGTGAATTTGACTTTGGCGTGAGCCGAGATCTGGTGGAGATGCGGGTCGAGCACGGCGTCGATCTGGTAATCGTCGACGCGCAGGCGAGCCTTTTCCGCAGCCCAGGACGGGCTCGCTAGCAGGATCAGCGTCGCCAGAGTCAGGGAACTAGAGAGGACGCCCAGTACGCGCCGCCGGTGAGTCGACATTCAGGAGAGTCTCCGGGAAATGATAACCCATTTCCTATGATGAAGATTCTGACCCAAAAGATGTGCGGAGCACAAGGTTAAGGGCCAGGATGTCAGGTTATTGTCATTTCCAGTTTCTGGCCGTTTCAACGTTTTGTCATTTCGAGCGCAGCGAGAAACCTGCTTTCTGCCCGCGCAGGCAAACAGCAGGTTCCTCGTCGCTTTCGCTCCTCGGAATGACAAGCTCTTCCGCTCCATGGAATGACAACCTCTTTCGGTCCTTGCAATGACAACCTAGGGAGGGGCGCGAGCCAGTCATTTCGGCAGCATTTTCAGAATAATTTCCGCCGCGCGGTCGGCCGGGTGCAGCGCGGCTCCCGTCGCGCCTTCTGGGGCCCGCAGCTTTGCTTTCACGCCTGCCAGGCCCTGCAGCATGTGCTTGCGCGCGGCGCCATCGGGCAGGATTTCCGTCAGCCGGGCGACCACATTCCGTGCAGTGAAGTCATTTTGCACCAGTTCCGGGACGACTTCCTCCCCGGCGATCAGGTTCACCATGGCGAATCGCGGCACCTTCACGCGCGGCTTGCCCAGCATGTAGGTCAGCGGCGTGACGCGGTAAACCATGACGAACGGAGTGTTCATCATGGCGGCTTCAACGGTCGCCGTTCCGCTAGCCACGATACCCGCGCGTGAGTGGTGGAGGGCGGGCAACGCGTCGGGCACGAGCGTGACCCTGTGGGGTTCCAGAGTGCGCACGAAGTTGCGCAAGAAGCTCCGTTTGAGCGTCGGGGCCACTGGGAGTAAGTATTCATATGCGGGGCCGAGTTGCGCGGCTGACTCAAGGATCGTCGGCAGGTTCATGCTGACTTCTTTAATTCGGCTGCCGGGCATGAGCGTGATCCAATGCTTCTCTGGATCGAGGTTGAGTTGGGCCGCGTAGCCGTCGCGGCTGACAGTCGGAAGCGGCAACTCCGCCAGAGGATGGCCGACGAAGGTCGCATCCACCCCACGGTCGCGGTAGAACTTCTCTTCGAACGGGAAGATGACCAGCGCCTTGTCGATGTAGTCACGCAGCAGGCGTACCCGTCCCTGACGCCATGCCCAGAACTGCGGCGCGACGTAGTACACGGTAGGAATGCCGCGCCGTTTCATTTGCCGCGCCACCCGCCAGTTAAACGCCGGCGAGTCGATGACGATGGCGAGGTCGGGCTTGCGTTTGTCGGCCTCGACGATCAGCCGCCGGTAGAGACCTAGGATTTGCGGGAGCCGGCTGAGAATTTCAGTGATGCCGACGACGGCGAGGTCTTTGGTGTCGATAACGGTCTCGCAACCAGCGGTCCGCATGCGATCGCCGCCGACCCCGAAGAACCGAAGTGAATCGGGCTGTGTGGAGACAAGCGGTTTTGCCTGTGTAGGGACGGGCGCCTCGCCCGTCCGTGCGGAGCGAAGCGCCGCTGGCTTTTGGCCGGCAGCACGCCGCAGCGCATCAATCAGCTGCGCCCCATACATTTCCCCCGAAGCTTCGCCCGCTGAAATGAGGATGAGCAAGAGAGCATTGTAAAGCGCAACATTGATGGAACGCTCGATAGAAGTGAGAAGTAGTTGGATAGGGCATATAATCCTGCTTCTTTGCGGAGAGAGAACCTCGTCATGCGAGTGGAATACACGCTGTCTGAAAAGGACTTTTTGGAAGCACAGCGCAAACGTGCTGGTTGGTCGTCTCGATTTTTGCCAATTCTCGGGGGGCTGCTCATTCTGGCGGGAGCCGGCATGGTAGCTCAAGACACGAGACATCTTGGGAATGCTCTTGGAGGAATTGTTATTGGCGCAGCACTGGCATTTGGTCCGCGAATCTCCTGGTCGCGCAATTACCGACAAGACAAGAGGCTTCACGGTCATTTTGCTGCCACATTTTCCGACGAGGGAATCGAAGTCTCATCCTCAACAGGGAGTTCGAGCTACGATTGGAAGGCGTTCACTCGCTATGTCGAAACGAGAGGGCTCTTTCTCCTTTACCAGGGGCCGGTATGCGTGAACATATTTCCCAAAAGTTGCTTCAGTTCAGGTGAGGCCGATGCATTCAGAAACCTTATTCAACGGAAGGTAGATCGAGGCGATAAGACGGGCCGCAAAGGCTTAAGCCTGACGACATGGGTTTTCGTAGTTTTTGTAGCGGCGGCATTTGCCTTAATGTTGATGGTGATCCGGAACGCGCTGAGAGAGTCCACCCCAAGTTCTACGCCACAAACACAGTCGACGAACTAACGGTCCTGCTGCGGGTCGCCACCCCGCCATACGGCCTAGTCGTCGGCACTAACTGCCGACTCCGGCGCCTGCGAACTCTCCACTGGAATCTCCTGATCTTTGTATTGCAGCTGATACAGCTTGTAGTAAATCCCACGATTGGCCAGCAGTTCCTGGTGCGTGCCGATTTCGCGCACCTGGCCTTTGTGCATGACGATGATTTTGTCGGCGCGCTGGATGGTCGACAATCTGTGGGCGATGATCAGCGACGTGCGTCCTTCGACCATGTGGTTGAGCGCATCGCGCACTTTGAATTCCGTCTCCGTATCCACGCTCGAAGTGGCTTCATCGAGAATCAGAATCTTCGGCTCATGCGCCAGCGCCCGGGCGAACGAGATCAGCTGCTTCTGGCCTGTCGAGAGTGTCGACCCGCGCTCGCGAACTTCTTCGTCGAAGCCGTTGGGCAGGGCGCGGACGAAGTCGCCGAGGTTCACGTCTTCTGCGGCCTTCGAGACATGCTCGTCTTGAATGCGATCGGTACCAAGCCGGATGTTGCCGCCGATCGTGCCGGTAAAGAGAAAGGGATCCTGCAGCACAACGCCGAAGCGTGCGCGCAGGTCGGCGAGGTCCATCTCTTTGACATCGACTCCGTCGATGCGGACAGCGCCCTTCTGCACATCGTAAAAGCGCAGCAGCAGCGAGATGAGCGTGGTTTTGCCGGCGCCGGTGTGGCCGACCACGGCGATGGTCTCTCCAGGGTCGATGGAGAAGGTGACGTCGCGGAGAACCCAGTCAGGCTGCGTGGAAGCGTCGCCATTGCCGGAAGCGGCGTCCGTCGCCGCGCGAGCGTCACTCTCTTCCGGAACTTCCCGATATGCGAACCACACGTGGTCGAACTCGATGCGGCCGGGGCCCTCGGGTTTCTTCGTCACCGCCGGCGACACGATGTCGACCGGAGTATCCAGCAACTTGAAAATGCGCTCGCTCGCGGCCATCGCCGATTGCAGGATGTTGTACTTCTCGCTGAAGTCCATGATCGGACGGAAGAATCGCATCGCATATTGCGTGAATGCGATCAGCACACCGAGCGAAGCTGCCGTCGCAACCAGGTGGAGCGATACGAACGATGAGCCGCCGAACTGGATTGAGACACTTTTCGATACGATGCTGCGCATCACATCCTGCCCGCCCCACCAGATCACCGACGCGATCGCGATCGCCGAAAAGAAATCGACGACCGGATAGTACACGGCATAAGCCAGGATCGCATCTTTGTAGGCGTCCATGTGTCCGCGATTGATCTCCGAAAAGCGCGTGTAGGCCTTGCGTTCGCGGTTGAAGAGCTGCAGCACAACCATGCCGCTTACGTGCTCCTGCAGGTAGGAATTGATGCGTGCGATTGCGGTGCGGATGCGCCGGTAGGAATCGCGCACCTTGTCGCGAAAAATCTTGGTTGCGAACACAATGAACGGCAGCACCGCGAACGTGATCAGCGCCAGCCGCCAGTTCATGCACAGCATGATCGCGAGAATCCCCGTCAGCACAAAAAAGTCTTCGAAAATCGAAACGACGCCGGAAGTAAACATTTCGTTCAAGGCATCGACGTCGGTGGTGACGCGCGTGACAAGCCGTCCCACGGGATTCTTGTCGTAGAAGGCGACGTGCATCCGCTGCAGGTGGCGAAAAATCTGGCTGCGCAGATCGAACATCACCTTCTGGCCGGTCCACTGCATGAAGTAAGTTTGCAGAAATTCAAGCACGAACGTGAACAGCAGCAGCCCGAAGTAAATGCCTGAGATCTGCGCGATTCCACGGGTCGGATCCGGGCTCAGCCAATTCCACAAACCCGACGCCGTGCCTTTGACCGGGGCCAGATACCGGTCGACGGCGACCTTCACCAGGTAAGGTCCAAGCACGTCGGCAAACGACTTGAAGATGATAGAAACGATGGCCACCGTCACCTGCCAGCGGTACGGACGCAGGTAGGTGAGCAGCCGCCGCATCAGGCGGCTGTCATACGCTTTGCCGAGTATTTCCTCTTCCTGGGCCATAGTGTGTCGGCGTATTCCGGTCTGAAATCGTAGGAGAAGCGGGCGAGCGGCGTTGAGCGCGCCTTCGAACAGGGTACCTCAAATAGATGGTCGAGACAGGCGGCAGGATGGAAAAGGTTTGCGGGTGGGATAATCAGAGCGGTGGCCATCGGCATCTACATCTCCGTACCGTTCTGCAAGACGAAGTGCAGCTATTGCAACTTCGCGTCCGACGTGTTTTCGCGCGTTGTATTCGAGCGCTATGTCGATCGCGTCTGCGCGGATGTTGCGAATGCGCGGCAAGTTGCCCTAGACATGGGCGGCCGGTTCGAGAACGAAGTCGAGTCGATTTATCTGGGTGGCGGAACGCCCACCGTGCTGGACCCCGAACAGCTGCAGCGAGTCTTTGCCGCCATACGATCGCAGTTTGACGTGCTGCCCGACGCGGAGGTTACGGTTGAATGTGCTCCCGGCACGCTGGTGCCGAACGTGATCGATGGACTGCTTCGTTGCGGAGTAAATCGCGTCAGCCTCGGCGTGCAGTCGTTTGTCGACGGCGAGGCGGCGGCGGTTGGGCGCCTTCATAAGCGGTCGACGGTGCTTGAGGACGTTGCCCGCCTGCGCGCAGCCGGGATTGCGAACATCAACATCGATCTGATCGCCGGACTGCCGCACCAGACTGCCGAAAGCTGGCAGGTGTCGCTGTCGGAAACATTGGCAACGGGCGCTCCGCACGTGAGTGTTTACATGCTCGAGGTCGATGAAGATTCCCGACTGGGACGCGAACTGATTGCCGGCGGAACCCGCTACCACGCGCACTTCGTTCCAGACGAAGAAGCCACCGCGGACTTCTACGTCACCGCCTGCGAACGTCTGCATGCCGCCGGCGTCGCGCAATATGAAATTTCTAACTTCGCGCGCGCAGACTTCGAGTCGCGCCACAATCTCAAGTACTGGACGCGCCAGCCATATCTCGGCTTCGGCGTAGACGCACACTCAATGCTAATTTCCTCCGGGTCGGCCGACGAAGCCGTGCGCTTTTCGACCGTGGACGTTCTCGAGAAATACGTTGCCGGCTCGCCTCTGCAAAAGACGCCAGTCTCGCGCGCCGCTGCGTTAGAGGAGAATTTCTTTCTCGGATTGCGCCTGAATCGCGGAGTGGACCTGCATGAAGTCGCCGCGAATTTCGGTGAGCGAGCGCTTGATAACCTGCGCCCTGCGATTGCGGAACTCGTCACCGACGGTCTGCTGGAACGAGACACGGACACGATTCGTCTCACGCCGCGCGGCCGTCTCCTGTCTAACGAAGTCTTCCAGGTTTTCCTCGCGGCCTGCGTCAGCAGCGACTAAGCAATTCTTAGTCATAAAGAACACAAAGAATGGTCCTTCCGTTTGCCTGTGATCCTCTGCGTCCCCTGTGGTCCAAGGTTCTTTCTCCAAACAAATTCCACGCCCGAGCTAAGTCCCAGACCATCCGGTCGGTTGGTCAACATCCCGAAACCTGCAGAATCCTCGGTATTCATGCGGCCCGCGGTGCATCTCTCGTCGCAGTCCCGTGGTAACTTCTTCCTCTTCGAGCGCTATGTTCTAATCGAAATCTGGGGCCACCACCGGGGCGTGTCGGAGGAGACGTGGATTTCCAACTGAACGAAGAGCAACTTCACCTAAAGAAGAGCGTCCGCGAATTTGCCGAGCGCGAGATCAAGCCGCATGTCATGAAGTGGGACGAAGCCGGTGAGTTTCCCCTCGCGACAATTAAAGAAATCGGCAAGCTCGGGCTGCTTGGAACGATCTTCCCTCCCGAGTACGGCGGCGCCGGCATGGGTTACGTCGAGTATGTCACAGCGATTGAAGAACTCTCTCGCGTCGATGGCTCGGTGGGAATCATTGTGGCGGCGCACACGTCGCTCTGCTCGAATCATATTTTTCTCGCCGGCAACGAGACGCAGAAAAAGAGATACGTCAGCAAACTCGCGACCGGGGAATTCATTGGTGCCTGGGGGCTTACCGAGCCGTCCTCGGGATCCGACGCCGGCAGCGCGCGCATGACAGCGGTCCGCAGCGGAAATAACTGGGTGCTCAACGGTACCAAGACTTTTTGTACGAACGGTCATTATGCCGACGTGGTCGTCGTACTCGCAGTGACCGATCGCACGGCGCACACTCACGGAATTTCCGCATTCCTGGTCGAGAAAGACACCAAGGGATTCCGCCCCGGAAAGAAAGAGAACAAACTTGGCCTGCGCGCCAGCGATACGGCAGAGTTGATTTTCGAAGACTGCGTGATTCCAGCGGAGAATCTGCTGGGAGGCGAGGGCCAGGGATTTCCCGATGCCATGCGCGTGCTCGACGGCGGGCGCATCTCCATCGCAGCGCTCTCGCTGGGAATGGCCGAGGGCGCATACGAGGCTGCGCTGAGATATTCCAAACAGCGCAAGCAGTTCGGTAAAGCCATCAGCGATTTTCAGGCGATCCAGTGGAAACTCGCCGACATGGCCACCGAGATTGACGCCGCCATGCTGCTCACCATGCGCGCCGCGTCGATGAAAGACGCCGGGATGAAGACTACGCAGGAGTCGTCGATGGCAAAGCTCTACGCCAGCGAAGTTGCCGTGAAATGCGCCAACGAAGGCGTTCAGATTCACGGCGGCTATGGCTTCATCAAAGACTATCCCGCCGAGAAGTTTTATCGCGATGTGAAGCTCTGTACGATCGGTGAAGGCACCAGCGAGATTCAGCGACTGGTGATTGCGCGGCAGTTGCTGAAGGACTGAACCTTCCTCAACGCGTTTCTCCCTGGACTATTTAGGCGGGCAGCCCATTGCGATCCGCACGGCGTCGGCGATCTGGCACACGCGTGTGTTGCTAAGAGTTCGCAATGGAACCTTGGGCTCGATCAAGAATTCCTTCTTGACCACAGTTAAGTCTTCACAGCGTATGCTGGACGGATGAAGTCCGGTTTCTCCAGGCAGAAGTTTGATATGGGTTTCGAAGTCCCTTTCGACCGAGCCAGTCAATGGTGCCACCAGGACCGTGCTGGCTCCTGGATGCCGGTTCCGGGCATCGATTGAAACTACAATCACCGGTCTGTTGGTCTTGTCAGGCGGATCGGTTGGCAGTTTGACGTACCAGATTTCCCCACGAAGAGGAGTTCGTTTCATCGCTGGTCCTCGTTCGGAAACTGGGTCGCGGCAAAGTCACCCCAGTCGCGATCTTCGGCGGCTTCCTTCGTGGTTAGCGAATCGTAGTAGCGCGTGACCGAAGCCGAGATGCGCTTCATGTCTTCTGCCTCCCGCCCTTGCCGGATAAGCTCGTCTAAGACCGACGAGATCGACTTGCCCTTTCTCGCTTTCCGCAGCGACTCCAGGTAGTTAACCGACTCGCGCGACAATGAGAAAGTCTTCCTAGCTTTTCGAGTTCCGGAGGCTGGAGCCATAGTTTTTGTCCTCTTCTGCTGGTATTGTATCATACAAATGTATGAACATTGGCATGAGAAGTGTATGAGGAATTTCGGCGGTAGGTTAGTATCTAGCAGAGCTGTCTCGGGCGGATTCCCATGTTCCTCATCCACGGCTCCTACCATTTCTGGCCAAAACGGGTTGGCTTTCGCAATGACTATTGCCTGTCATGCCAAGGGCCGCGGCGCGCAATTGCGATCCGCACTTTCGATGTCGGCCACATTTTCTGGGTGCCGCTGGTGCCCGTCGGCTATTGGACGCACTGGGCCTGTACCGCGTGTCGCCGCGATCCGCACCGTAGTCCAAAAGCGCGACGATCATTCAAGTGGATCGGCCTGGTTTGCCTCCTTGTTCTTTCGGCGATGTTCTGGACCGTCCCGATCGACCAAAGCGTGAGCGTACTTGGCTGGCTCCTGCGCGTCGGCCCGCTCGCAGGCGCGGCAGCACTGCTCTATCAGTTGCTCGGGACTCCGAGAGATCCGTCGCTCAACGAACGCCTTGCCGCAATAGCGCCCGCCTCCGACACAGTCTGTCCGTTCTGCGGAACTCCTTTGCTCGCCGGCGAACTTTGGTCGTGCCCGGCCTGCGGCGCCAAGAGGCACTGAGGGGATCGACGCCGAACCCCCAGGGCATCTCGCATCAGTCAGAGACTTCGGTCGCACCGGCAGTTTCGGTTTGTGAGTGACTGCTTTACACTGGCAGCTTGAATCAGCACGCCCAATCATGGATTGAGCAAGTGCGCGCGGGCGACATCCGGGCGCTCGCCCGCGCCATTTCTGCTGTCGAAAACCGCTCCCCAGGATCGTCCGACTTGCTGAAAGCTTTGTTCCCGCACAGCGGTCGAGCTCGCGTGATCGGCCTGACGGGCTCGCCGGGAGCAGGGAAGAGCACCCTCGTCGATCATCTGGCGCGGCTTTATCGCAAACAGAATCACACCGTCGGAATTATCGCGGTCGATCCCACCAGTCCCTACACCGGCGGCGCGATTCTTGGCGATCGCATTCGTATGCAGGAACATTTCTCTGACGCGGGCATCTACATTCGCAGTATGGCGACCCGCGGATCGCTCGGCGGCCTGGCGCGCACCACGGCCGACGTGGCGACGGTGCTCGATGCCTCGGGGCGCGACGTGATCCTAATCGAGACCGTCGGTGTCGGCCAGGACGAAGTCGACATTGTGCGCCTCGCCGAAATCACGATTGTGATTCTCGTTCCCGGCATGGGCGACGACGTACAGACGATCAAGGCGGGCATCATGGAAATCGCCGACATCTTCGTCATCAACAAAAGCGATCATGACGGCGCCGAGCGCGTGGAGCGCGAGATTCGCGGGCTGCAGTCGTTGGCCACTCGCCACGACGGATGGACGCCGCCTATCGTGAAGACGGTCGCCAGCGAAGGAAAGGGCATCAAAGAACTCGCGGACGCCATCGCCGCGTATGAGGCCTATCTGCAAAACGAGAATCTGGCTTTCAAGAAGAGCGTCGAGAACTGGCAAGAGCGCCTCATCGAGATGCTGCGCGATGTGATGCTCGAGAAAGCGCGCGCGCAACTGGGCGACGGCAACGTATCGCGGCTGGCTGCGGAAGTCGCCGAGCACAAGCGCGATCCGTACACGTTGGTGGAGGAGATCGCGGCGAAGGCAGGGATCACGTAGCCTCTCCTCCCTGGACAGGGTCGATTCGATCGCTGAGAAATATTTCAGATTCCCACAGAGCAAAAACGCATGCTTCTCCTCATCACCGACACATCCGGCAGAAACGGCAGCGTTGCCCTGGTACGCGCGGATGAGTCCCGTCCTCCCAAGGTCGAGGTGATTGAAGTTGCGTCGTTAACCGGCGGCATGTTTTCTGCACAACTCGTGCCGCAGATTGCAGCGCTCCTCACCAACCGTGGATTCCGCAAATCTGACATCGACGCCTTCGTAGTTGTTTCGGGCCCCGGATCGTTCACCGGCCTGCGTGTAGGCTTGGCCGCGATCAAAGGATTGGCGGAAATCCTGAAGAAGCCGATCGCTCCCGTATCGCTGCTGGAGTTGGTCGCAGTTGCTAGTCGTGCGGAAGGCAAAATCGCTGCCGCCCTCGACGCCGGCCGCGGCGAAGTCTACGTCGGCGAGTACGAAGTTTCCGGTGAGTCGGCAATGTTCGAGCGAGAGCGCTTGTTGACGAAAGATGAATTCCTGTCTGCAGCGCAACACGCAACCGTCGCAACTCCAGACGAGAAGCTAGCCGCCGTCGCCAGCGGAGCCGGTCTTTCTGTTTTCCTCGTAGAGTTTCCCGGGCCTGAGGCGATCGCCCGGCTTGGTTGGCGAAAACTGCAAGCGGGCGAAACCGTCACTCCCGAACAACTCGAAGCGAACTACATCCGCCGCACCGACGCCGAAATTCTCGCCAAGGTCAGCTCCTAGATCGCAGGGAACGGGAAACTCAGTGAACGAACAAGTGCGAGATGTCGTTAAGATTCGTCCAGCGACGGCCGCGGATATTCCGTCAATGATGCGCCTCGACCAGCAGAACCCCACCGCCGCTCACTGGACCGAGCAGCAGTATGCGCAAGTGTTCCACTCGCCTGGCGGCGCTGAGCGCTTCGCACTCGTCGCTGAAACTGAAGCTAAACCTGACTTAGCTGAGCCTGCTTCGCACCTTAATTCAATCGAGTCCAACACGCCGGAGCTCTGTTCTCCGCTCGCAGGATTTCTTATCGCCCAGCACATCGCTCCGGATTGGGAACTGGAGAATATCGTCGTCTCTTCCGAACTCCGCCACAAGGGCATCGCTTCCCGCCTGCTCAACGCCCTAGTCTCGCTCGCGCGCGAAACAAACAGTCAGTCGGTGTTTCTTGAGGTCCGCGAATCCAACGTCGCCGCCCGAAGCTTCTACGAGAAAGCTGGATTCCATCCCACAGGCCACCGCAAGTCCTACTATGCCGGTCCGTCCGAAGATGCCGTTCTCTACCGCCTTAATCTTGAGTAGTGCCGGGTGTTCCTAATCGCCGGCATCCCTCCTAACCCATTCTCACATTGAGACATGCACCACTTTTGGGCATTGCCCAACGTTTTGTGCCTGTGCTAAGTTCGCCTTATATATCCCGGTTTGGAGGTCTGCTGAATGCTGACTTCGAAGGACGAGCTCCTGAGCAATCACGATGAGTTCCGCAGATTAGCCCATGAGCACTCGCAGTACTCGCAACGTCTCGACTCACTCACCCAAAAAAGATACTTAAGCGAAGACGAGAAGCTGGAAGAAGTCCGGCTTAAGAAGCTGAAACTCCGCCTGAAAGACCAGATGGAGTCGATTGAGCGCGAGTATCGGCAGCAGTACGGCGTAAACGTAGCCTAAAAACTCTGGCCAACTCCCACGCGGCCTTGCCGCTGCGGGATGTACCTATCTACCAGCGGGCGCGATGAAGCGCCTTTTTTTATTGGCACTTACAGCTTTCGATTTGCGAGAAGCACGGCCCTGCAAGACTCGAACGTCACCTCGATAAAACCGCCACAAAGAACGACATGCTCAATCAGGTTCGAGGCAAAGTCTTCATTCATCCGCGGACGAAGGTAAGCTACGGTCCGATTCGCTCTCCTCAAAGTTCCGCCAGCATCTCGACCCTGGACGGCACCTCGCTTCACGCCATCGCAGAGGACGGCTGCGGCAACTACTTCACGATGAAAGAAGACGGATCGGTCTGCTTCTGGGACCATGAGACCGACGACATAATCTCTCTTACCAGTTCAGTGTCGGAGTTCATGGCCCACTGCATCGATCCTCCGCCGGTTGAATTGGATCCGAGTCGAGTGACGTCCGTTTGGATCGATCCCAAATTCGCCAAAGCACGCGGAATGAAGGTGCCTATGGATGGATGGGTCAAGAAGCCGACGAAACCGAAACAGCGTTAGCTGTCGAAGCGTTACCGCTCCGCCATCCACTCCACTGAATTTCCGCTCGATCGAAGAGAAAACTTAACCGCAGAAGGCAACGTTCCGCGTTATTATTTCCGCAACGCAGTTGCTGCTGTTGAACCTGGGGCCAGTCCGCTTTCCTTCGCGAGCGTAATTCGCTCGCAAATCGCGACCGCATCGCTCGGGACAATTTCGCAAGCACTTCAAATTTCCTCTTCCGAAGGAGAAGCCCGTGATTCAAGGCAACATCGAAGTTCCCCTGCAGTCGTGCGGTCGCAATGTTTTGCCGCTGCGCTGGCTATGCTTCGTGGCGGTTCTTATGGCGACTGTGGCGATCATCGCCGTCCCAGCCCGTGCCGCCGATGGCCAATTCATCTCCCATAACACGCCGACCTACGTTTCCACCGCCAAGAACTTGGGTGCGGCCGATCCCTCGCAGACCATCGAAGTCAGCATCTGGTTGAACCCACGCAACCGCGCCGAGTTGAACGGTCTGGCCATCAGCCTATACAACCCGCATTCCTCCAATTACCGACGCTGGCTGAAGAGTTCCGACATCGCCTCGCGCTTTGCACCCACGGCCGCGCAGGCGAAGACGGTTCAGGATTTTTTCGAGTCGCACAATTTGAAGGTCCTGCGCGTCGGTCCCAACAACTTCTACGTACGTGCCCAGGGGACGGTCGCCGACGTCGAAGCGGCCTTCCACGTTCAACTCAACGAATATCAAGCGGGCACTAAAACATTCCGAGCCAATGCCGGTGACCCTTACGTCGAAGGTCCCGCCGCGACGCTGGTGCAGGCAATTTCCGGACTCGACAGCGGCCAGTTCGAGCATCCGCTCGACCTGCGCCCAACGAATCTCACCTCATCCACAAACTCAACTCGCAAGGATCTCTCCCAGGCCGCCTCCGCGCCCGACGCGAGCTTCTTCCAGTCCGTCTGCTTCCCGGGACCTCGCACCGAGACTGACACGACGGGCGGCGGCTATCCCAAAGCCACCTACAAAGGCAATGGATACTATTCGACCTCTCCCGGTTGCGGATATTCCCCATCGAATCTCTACGCCGCCTACAACCTCAACGGCCTTTACGCCGAAGGCTACGACGGCGCCGGACAAACGATCGTCATCGTCGACTGGTGCGGCTCGCCCACGATCCTGAGCGACGCCAACGTCTTCTCGAAGAAGTTTGGCCTGCCGGCGTTAACTTCGTCGAACTTCAACATCCTCAACATTCCCGCGCCGTCAGTGTGCGCGAGCGTCGACATGGAGATCAACCTCGACGTCGAATGGGCCCACGCCATCGCCCCGGGCGCGAACCTCGACCTGGTTGTGCCGCCCACGGCTTCTTTCGAGGACGTCGATGAAGCCGTCTTTTACGCTGCGAACAATGGGCTCGGCAACGTGATCTCCGGCAGCTACTCGAGTCCGGAATTTTTCACCGACCCGACCGAGCTCGCCAAAGAGAATCTCATCTCGGAAATCGCCGCCGTGTTAGGTGTCGCAACGAACTTCGCCTCCGGCGACAGCGGCAACTACTCAACCGATCACATTCCTCCCACCGTCAGCGTGCCTGCCGATCTTCCCTGGGCCACCGGTGTCGGCGGCGTCAGCCTCGCGCTGCACTCCGACAACTCCATTGCCTTCCAGACCGGATGGGAGTCCCACGTTTCGATTCTCGAAGCTGGTGGCGTCATCTACGATCCGCCTCGCAATCTGAATTTCTACGGCTTCGATGGCGGCTCCGGCGGCGGACCCAGCGCCTATTTCGCGAAGCCGTGGTTCCAGTCATCGTTGTCAGGAAATTTCCGTCAAGTTCCGGACGTTTCCTGGCTCGCCGATCCCTTCACCGGCGCCGCGGTTTTGATCAGCGAACCGAAACAGATTCCCGAGCAGCTCTGGTTCGCCGTTGGAGGCACGAGCCTTTCCACTCCAATGTTTTCCGCCCTATGGGCCATCGCGAATCAGGAAGCCGGAACGCCGCTCGGCCAGGCAGCGCCCTATCTGTATTCCATGCCGTCGAGCACCATCACCGACGTCGGGCCGTATGTTCCCGGACACAACGTCACCGCGGTGATCCAGGAGTCGAGCACGGTGACGAATAGCTACACGCCGTCGGAAACGCTAGAAGTGGTTGAGCCGCTGTTCGGGAAGTTCTACAGCGCGATTTGGGATTCGGTCGACGGCCAGAAAGCCACGCTCGATGTCTCTTTCGGACAGGAATACCACTTGAAAGTCACACCCGGTTGGGACGACGTAACCGGCCTCGGAACCCCGAACGCCCAAGCTTTCGCCGACTGGTTTGCATCATCGAAGAAGTGAAGTAAAAGACAAAAGACGAAGCAAATCCACCGGCCCGATGATGCTGAGACCACATCGGGCCGGGAGTTTCAGCGGCAAGCGTAGAATACTTTCTCGATGGACGATGCCCCCCAAAATGTCGTTCTCGCCAAGCGCTGTCCTCAGTGTGATACTCCCGCGGATGAGGGGCTTATCTTTTGCAGAAACTGCGGTGCTGCGCTTCGCACACCGATGCGGCTGACGCAGTCGCTAGTGGAGGAAGCTGGCAGTCCTTCAAAGCACAAGAGCCTGCTGAGAAAGATTCTTGCGTTGGCGCTCAAGGTCTTGGCTGGAATTGCAGCGGGGGTTGCGGTACTTTGCCCGCTGAGCACTTTCACAGAAATCATCGTGTTCTTCGCCTCTGTCGGCGTTGCCATTATTTGCTACGGCTTCCTCACCAACATGGACGAGACCGACATCGACGAATCCGGCAACAATGGCTATTGGCCGAAACCACTTAACTGGAACGCATCACCTGAAGCGCAAGGTCTATCCACGGAAGACACTGCCGCGAAATAGGTGCAAGCATGTGACAAAACGTGGCGTTTCGCTTGCTGCCGCGACCTGGATCAAAATAGTTTCCAGCAAGCTCACTTGTTCAACACCTCATTTCGTCAACTGGCATAGTGAGTCCTGCCCAACGCTATCATGGTTCCGGTCCGAGCTTCGCTGTCGAGTGCGTTAACAATGGCGAAAGGAATGGGGCATCGATCTGCCGTCCTAACGAGAAGTTGGAGTGTCGTCGTTGTCTTCGCCATCTTCGGGCTAGTCGTGTCGGGGGTGTTGTTATCAGAACCAGCCCGGGCGGTGGCATCCCTTCTTTGCATCGCTCTGCTGATCCAGTCCTGGATCATGCAGCGCCGTTACGCTCGAACTCAGGAACGACTTGTATTCTTTACTGTCGCCCTCTGCCTCCCGGCACTCGCGTCAATCTGGCTTGGGCTGAACGTGCTGCGATTCTATTCGTACTCGGGCGACTCCCCAACGCGGACCTATTCGACGGTCGTCTACCTCCAGGGAATCGTGCGGGGTGTAGCACTTGCTGTCGCCTTGGTTGTCGGCTTCTGGGCTGTCGTTGAGTTCAGCTGTTCACTTGCGCAGCGAATTTCCTACAGATTCGCGGGTCACAGGAAGACTTGGTGGAACCGACAACTTAAGGGAACCTGGCTCTGGGGTAGTCCGATCGGCTTTGCAATTTCCGCCATGATCGCTTCCAGCCTGTTCAGGTGGCTAGTCATCACAGCCAGCGTTCTGGGTTGCTTGTTCGCAGTAATCTTTCGGCTTACTCGACCTCACGACGAGATTTGATAACAATCAGACTTGGTCGACTCGTCTGAACTCACTGGGCCTCATGAAACTACTCGCAAAAAGGCCACCGAAAAAGGATGGGGGGGAACCCCAATGTCCCGGCGCATTGGCGCGAGTCTATCAGCGGCCGCAGTAGCAGTATTCCTCAACGAGCGTTATCTGATCTCGTCAATCCTCGCTACTGGTTGAGCGGCAGAAGACCCTGGCAAGTTGACTCAGCGCCGATCGCCGCGCCCGTAGGCTGCACTCGAACAACAGCATCTTCAAACGCGCAGAAGCTGCGGATACCAGTCTGGTTCAACGTAACCGGAACTCCGGTCGCGAAGTAAGTGCCAGTCGGCGGACCGCCTGCGCCAGTCGCGTGAAATGTATAGCCACTCTTGGTGCCTGCACTCAGAACGCTGTCGATCAGGCACGCCGTAGTTGAGCTCGGAGTGCAAGGGGCGACGCCGCCGAGGGCCGACAGGGTGGTGGCATAACCGATCGTCGGATAGCTGGAATTGTAGGTGACCATTCCAGTGTTAATGGTACGGATCGACGCGACTGCAGACGACTCATTTGCCGCCATGCGCGCGCGCAGTAAATTCGGAATCGCAATCGCTGCAATGATCAGGATGATGGCCACAACGATTAGCAGTTCGATCAGGGAGAAGCCCTTCGGTTTGCTGTGTCTCATGACTGTAGTCTCTTTCAAAACTGGGATGCCTCCTAGTAACCGAGGTACTCTGTGGCCTCGTTGACCACCCTTCGCCCCACGCACCGGCACCTCGTCCATTCAGGTTTCGACATACCGCCTGGCGTAGACATGGGCTCGCAACGATCTCTTTGCAACTCGAAGACCAACCTCGGATGGAGCTAACTGCCTGATTTGGTGTGCTCGATGACGCTAGCCCCGAACTGAAACGAAATCGAGAAAGTCCGTATTCCGGACACAATTCCAGCTCTCGGACAGATAGGGACAAGCGATTTCTACTCGCGCGTGCGTGTTCGCGCACGCAGTCCGCCCCTCCAAACCCTTCTCGCCGCATCCCCTCATCTATAATGAAAGGCTCCCATGGTTCGTGACGGATACTTCTACGCCGCGCCCCTCATCGCCGCCGCTGTGCTTCTCGGTTGGCTGACTAGTCCTGCGTGGGCGATTATCCCCTGCCTGCTCGCGTTCTTCTTTCTGTGGTTCTTCCGCGATCCCGAACGCGCCATCCCGCAGGACGCCGGCGCGGTTGTTTCCCCGGGGGATGGCAAGGTCACCGACGTCTCGACAATAACGATTGGCACCCGCCAGCAGACGCGGCTCAGCATCTTCCTCAGCGTGTTCAACGTGCACGTGAACCGCTCGCCGATCACTGGAGTCATTCGCGACATCCGCTACCAACGCGGCCAGTACCTGAATGCCATGAACAAGGCTTCCGCCGAGTTGAACGAGCAGAACATCGTCACCGTCGAAGGCGATGGCCAGACCGTTATCTTCAAGCAGATCGCCGGACTGCTGGCGCGTCGCATCGTTTTCTATCCCAAGGTCGGAGATCGGCTCGATCGCGGCCAGCGCGTGGGCCTCATCAAGTTCGGCTCGCGCGTTGATGTGCTGGTCGATGCCTCCGCCCGCGTCAACGTGAAGATTGGCGATCGAGTGAAAGGCGGAGCCAGCGTGCTCGCGTACCTTCCGCCGCAACGCGAACTGGCTTCCGCCGGCATCTCTTCCGCCGGCGTCTCTTCAGCTAAGAGGGCTGATTAATGGACCAGGTTCCCCCCAGACCGCGGCGCCGCCTCAGCAAGGGAATGTACATTCTCCCGTCGCTGTTCACGACCGCCAACATGGCGCTCGGCTTCTACGCCATCCTGCAGGTCATGCATGCAACGGCCAGCGACTATTGGCATTTGGACAACGCTGCCAAGGCCATCGGTTTCGCGGTTCTGTTCGACGGACTCGACGGCCGCATCGCCCGCATGACCGGCACCAGCAGTGATTTCGGCAAGGAACTCGATTCTCTCGCCGATGTCATCACCTTCGGCGTTGCCCCCGCCATGCTGGCCTGGACGTGGGGATTCAACCTCATGCCCCCCGTGTTGCTCACCGACTGGCACATCAAGTTGACGCAGTTGGGAGCAATTGCCAGCTTCCTGTTTCTAATTGCGGGTGCGAGCCGCCTCGCGCGCTTCAACATCGCCCACAACCCACAGCCGTCGAATCCCGGACGCCCCGGAAAGAAATATTTCGTAGGCATGCCCATCCCCGCCGGAGCCGGCGTGATTGCAGCCGTCGTGCACTTCTCCGCCGGCGATCCTCTCGTGTCGTGGTATACAGCGCTGACCTGGGTCGCCATGGTCACAACTGTCGGCTACCTCATGGTCAGCACGTGGCGTTTTTATAGTTTCAAAGACATCGATTTCCGCTCGCGCCATCCTTTCCGTCTTATCGTTCTTATCGCGGCGCTGTTTGCCGGGATTTTCTTTTTCTCGCGCCGAGTCCTGTTCGCTATCGCGCTCCTCTACATGATCTCCGGCGTTTTCTGGCGCGTGCAGTGGATCTTCCGCCGTCGCAGTGGCTCTCCGCCGCCGCCCTATAAGGAGGCGCAGGCGTCATGAGCGAGCCCGTCAAGACAACGCCCGCCGCGCATCCCGTCGCAACTCGCGGAAGCCTTTATCGCGCCGCCATCGTCGGCGCTGCCTTGCTCAAGGGAAAGGAAGTTGCGGAGATGCTGAACGAACGCAACTTTCCCGCCGCCGACATCCGTCTGCTTGATGACGACGAGTCTCTCGGCCAACTCGAAGCCATGGGCGACGAGATCAGCTTCATTCAAAGAGTCCGCGCCGAGCAATTTGAACACGTGGACTTCACGTTCTTCGCCTCTGACGAAGCGAGCACGCGAAAGAGCTGGAAGGATGCGCGCGACGCCGGCAGCGCCATCATCGATCTCTCGGCCGCTCTCGAAAATGAACCTGGAGCCAGCGTTCGTTCCCTGTGGATCGAGCGCGAACGCGGACAAGTCGCGCCTCCTGAACTGCAGCCCGGGCCATGTGTTACGGCGCACCCCGTGGCCGTGGCGATCGCGCTCCTCCTGTTGCGGGCGAAAAAGGCCGGCACGATTGCGCGCGCAGTGGCCACGATCTTCGAACCGGCCTCCGAGCACGGACAGCGCGGCATGGATGAACTCCACCAGCAGACCGTCAACCTGCTTTCGTTCCAGCCTCTGCCCAAAGATGTCTACGACGCGCAGGTCGCCTTCAACATGGTGGCGCGTTATGGACAGAAGTCGCAGCCGGCGCTCGATTCGGTCGAAGCCCGCGTGCTCCGGCACTATCAGAAGATTGCCGGCGACAGTGCTCCCCAGCCTTCCCTCCTTCTGCTGCAGGCTCCGATTTTTCATGGTCACGCGCTTGCCCTGTACGTAGAGATGGGAAACCCTGTCGACCTGTCCGCGTTGTCGCAAGCGCTTGCGGGAGATCACGTGGTCGTCCCGGGCGCAGATGAAGATTCGCCGAGCAACGTCAGTTCCGCTGGACAAGGCGACATTCTGCTCTCGCTGAAGAGCGATCCGGCGCAGCCGAACGGCGTCTGGCTGTGGGCCGCCGCCGACAACCTCCGCATCTCCGCCCTCACCGCGGTCGAATGCGCTGAGAGCATGGCCGCGACTCGCCCGACCGGGAAGATTCAATGAACCTCTGGATGACGATGGCGTGGATGCGGCGCGCGTTGGCGCTGTCTCTGTTCCTGTCGCTAACCGGATGCGGTTACCACACTGCCGGCCACGCTGCGCAGCTTCCGCAAGAAGTGAAGACCATTGCCGTTCCGGCTTTCAAGAATGAGACCCCGACCTATCGCATCGAGCAGATGCTGACTGCATCCGTAGTTCGCGAGTTCACCACGCGAACTCGCTACCACATCCTCAACGATGCCGGCGACGATGCCGATGCCACGCTGCGCGGAACGGTTCTCTCGACCTCGGCGACTCCTCTCGCTTACGACACCAACACTGGCCGCGCGGCGAGCGTGTTGGTTGTCGTGAGCATCAAGGTCTCGCTCTCTGACCGGCACGGCAAGGTGCTCTATCAGAATCCGGCATACCTGTTTCGCGAGCAGTACGAAGTCTCGCAGGATCTACAGAGTTTCTTCGAAGAAGATTCGCCGGCCTTCCGCCGCCTATCAAATGATTTCGCCCGTACCCTGGTGTCCAATATTCTGGAAGGCTTCTGATGTTAGAGTGCTAGTGATCACTGATCACTAATCACTAACCACTAGCCACTGCTCATGAAAGCCTTCGCCCAAGCCGAGCGGTTCGTCAGCGAACTCGAATCGCGCAAGCTCCGCGCGGCATACGTCTTCGTGGGCGACGAAGCTTTCTTCCGCAAGCGCTTTCGCGATGCGATCCTCGAGCACCTCGTCCCTATAGACCTTCGCGACTTCAGCTTCTTCGAATTCGATCTCGCCGAAACCGATCTCGCCGAAGTGCTCGACCGCGCCCGCACTCCGTCGCTGATGGCGCCGTTCCAGGTCTTCTTCGTGCGCGGAGTGAAGAATCTCTTTGGCCGCGGATCGAACGAAGAGAAACTCGCCGCTATCGAAGCCTACTGCAAGAATCCAAATCCCGACGCGCTCGTCGTCTTCGTTGCCGACCACATCAGCATTCCCGCCGACGTTCGCCGCATGGAAATGCAGGACAAAGAGCGCTACCAGCGCATCCGCGAAACCATGGGACAGTACTGCGGCATCGTCGAACTGGCGCGAGTGGAGGAAGGCGAAGCCGTTCGCTGGATCTCCGATTACTGCGCCAGCCGCGAAGTGAAGATCGAACCCGACGGCGCACGCGAACTCGTCGACGCGCTCGGCGGCGACATGATGATGATCTCGAATGAACTTGAGAAGCTGATTCTCTACGTTGGCGAGAAGAAGCGCGTCACGCTCGGCGATGTCGAGACCATGGTGCTCGCGGCCAAGCAGCGCTCGCTCTATGAGTTGACCGACGCGATCTCCAGCAAAGACCGCGTGCGCGCGCTTGAAGTGCTCGATGCGATCCTAGCTTCGGGCGAAGGCGAAGATGCCGCCATCGGACACATCTACATGCTCGCGAAAACCTTCCGGCAGATGCTGGTGATTCTGGAGCGCAACGTCCGCGACCAGCGCATGTTGTGGGCGGCGCTGTGGCAGGGATTCCGCGTGCCTCCATTCGCCGCCGACGACATCATCAAGCAAGCGCGCCGTTACAAGAATCGCCGCGAACTCACCCGCGCCATTCGACTCGTCGCGAAGGCCGACCTCGCTCTGCGCTCCAATCCTGTGAGCAAACGCATGGTGCTCGAGCGCCTGGTCATCGATCTGACTACCGAGCCCAAACTCGAAACGCCGGGCTGGATGCAAGAGCAACTTCCGGTTTAGCTATGCAAGCTGACCCGTCGTGGGCGCAATGCCCTGCGGCAAGGGCCGCGCTGGTGTGGAATAAAGAGCCGCGCTCAGCTGCGGATAGCGTCCGGCGAAGAAATACATGGAGTACGCCGGGAAGAACACGATCGCCGGCACCGAGATCAGCGAAACGAAATAGAGAAAGACAGCCAGCAGGATGCATCCCACGACAATGGCCAGCGCGATGGTGTGAGCATTCCACGTCCAACCGGCCGACTTGCCGGTCAGAACTGCGAGCAGTCCGAATGCGATGCTTGGGATGGCGATGATCACTCCCAGAATCAGCGTCGCGATTCCGATCAGGATCGACACGACGAACGCGAGCACGATCTTCATCCCAATGTAAGCGGCGTACGCGCCCTTCTCGACTCGCATCATCGCCCATAGCCGCCGCCATCCCTCCATCACGTCGACGTTCTCCAGAGCCATCTGGGGAATCACGAAGTCCTTGGTGAGCACAAGAATCACCGCCGTGATCACCACGAAAATGAAGAAGAGCATAAGAAGGACGACACCACCGGCTACCAGCGCGGGTAGATGCTCTCTCGGCTCCTTGAACCAGCCGCTCGCGAACGCGATCGCCGCGGGGATCCCAATGAGCACTCCGACGGCTGCCAGAGCCAGCAGACCGTACAGCAACTTAAAGATGAAGTACCTCCAACCCGGGCCCAGCCGTCGGCTCCAACTCCAGCGGATGTGACACTCCTTCGTGAGCACGCTGTCGAACAACACGAAGCGCATCACACTACTGACGTACATGAGGACGAGTCCTACCGCGAGAGAGGTGACGATGAGGACCGCGGCGAGGGCCGCGAGCGCCGCCAGCAGCGCGGGATCGATTCCGAGCGAACCAGGAATTCCGCCGTCTGGTCCACCGCCTGGAGCGATGGGCGCGCGAAGGTTCGGGCTGTTACATCCGTTCGCGCCCAGTTCTCCCGCGAGCAAGCCGACGAAAGCCAGCTTCGTCCACTGCGCAATGCGGAACGGTTTGAACAGTTGCTGCTTCGTGTGCTCAACTGCGAGCGTGATCGAGTCTGCGGCAGATATTGCCAACTTGCACCTCGCCTGCGAACGCCTTCAGCCAGCAAGTTACTAAGAATCGCCCCGGCGATCAATTGAATTCAAAGTTACTCGCTGCGCAGGATGCCCATGACGTCGAGAGTGGCAATCCGGCGCGTGCCCGACCAAATGCTCACCGACGCCACCAGCACAAAGATCAGCACCAAAGCGGCGGATATTGCCGGCCCAACCGGCTTGGCCCCGTCGATTAGGCTCTCAAGAAATCGTCCGGTGAGCTGTGCGCCGGTGATTCCAAGGACGGCTCCAGCCCCCACCATCAGCAGTCCTTGCCGCAGCAACATACCCCGCAGCCGCTTCGGCGTCGTCCCAAGCGCCAGGCGCACACCCATCTCCTGCGTCCTCTCAGCGACGGCATAAGAAACGATGCCGTAAATTCCGATCACGGCCAGCAATAAGGCGAATCCCGCGAACACCCAGATTGCCGTTCGGTAGAACCTTGGGCTCGCGAATACTTCATCGAGCCGCTGCTCCATGGTCTTGGCTTCGAACACGGGAACCTGCGGATCCACCGACTGGATCGTGTCGCGGATCGCAGCAAGATGATCTTCTGCCCTGCCATCCACACGCACTACGAATGTCGAGAAGAAGCTGCCGGGAGTTGTCGACGGAACGAAGACCTCATTCCCGTTCGCAGTGGTCGGGTCGGTTTCGTACTCCATGCCTTTGACGACGCCAACGATTTTCCACGGTGTGTCCCCCTCGTTCGTCAGTTGGTGACCCACAACATCCGACGGCCCGCCAAATCCGGCTGCAAAGTGCTCGTTGACCACTGCCACCTTGGCGCCGGAGCGGACCTCGGATTCCGTAAACTCGCGGCCCTGCAGAATCCGTCCGCCCATGGTCTGGAAATATCCGGACAGAATCGGAACCATGGTCGAACTGCGTTGCGCTTGACGCCCATCCAGTCCGAAAGGTCCGCCGACAAAGGCAGAGGCATAGAGCGGTAGGAACTCCGTGGCACTGGCCGAGCGAACTCCGGGAAGGCTTCGAATGCGATCCAGCACGTCGTCGAAATAAGGCAGCTGCCGCCCATCCAATTGGTGCGACGTGCCATCCAGCGAAACGCCGACTGTCACGATTCCTTTCACGTCGTAGCCGCGGTCGACTCGCATCAAGTGGAAAAACGCGCGTCCCAGGCACACCGACGACGCTAAAAGAATCATGGTCAGCATCACCTGGGCTCCCACCAGCCCTTGGCGAATGAGCCGCGAGTCGCGCCTCCTGCCTGAACTTCGTGAACGAAAAGTATGGATGCGGCCCGCATAGAGCGAGGGAAGGATGCCCAGTGCCAAAGCGCTGACGATCGAAACCAGCAGAGTAAGGGTCAGTACGCGGCCGTCCAAAATCGAATAAGACTGCGCGCCGAGTGGCGGAGGCTCAACCTTCGCGGCGAACGCGGTCGTCCAGTACGCGATCGCTAATCCAGCCAGAGTCGCAACAAGTGACAGCAACAAACACTCTGTGAGTAACTGCCGCGCCAGCCGGATACGGCTGGCCCCCAGCGCAGAGCGGATGGACAACTCCCCGGCGCGATCGGTCGTCCTGGCAATCAATAGATTCGCAACATTCGTGCACGCAAGGAGCAGCACCAACACCACCGCGCCCAGAAACATCAGCGACGCGTTCTTTACTGGGCCGGCAAGTCCCTCCTGCAAAGATGCAATGCTCGGCCGCAGGCTCAAACTGTCGCCTTCGCGTGTCGGTGACAAGCGCTCCGCCTCCAGCGCAAACGCGGCACGCGCCTGCGCCCACGAGATGCCGGGTTTCAGCCGCGCGATCGTACCCCAACCGTTATTGCCGGGGCTGAACGCTGCGGGTTTCCACAAAACCGCTTTACCCGGAAAATCGAAACCCGGCGGCGCGACGCCAACAACGGTGAGCGGTTTCCCGTCGATTTCAATCGTAGCGCCTACAACTTTCGGATCGCCTCCGAAAAGTTGTTGCCAGAGCCCGTAACTGATGACCGCCACGGCGTTGCGTCCCGCCTGTCCCCAGCCCGTTCCGTCCGCATCCTCATCCGCCGTGAATCCGCGTCCAATTGCGGGTTGTGTACCCAGCACCGAGAAGAAATTCCACGAGGTCTGCGCGACATGGGCCCGCATGCCGACGCGCATTCCGCCGAGATTTACGTCGTTGTCTTCGAAGAGCGCAGCGTCGGAGAGATACGCGCTTTGCTGGCGCCATTGGTGAAATTCCCTCACGCTATCGTGTGGCGGAATGAACTCATGCAGAAGCGCTAGCTTCTCCGGTTCGTGAAAGGGAAGAGAGCGCAGCAGCAATGCGTTGACCACGCTGAAGACGCCCGTGTTGGCGCCAATGGCAATCGCCAGCGCCGCGATAGCAAATCCTGTTTGCCATGGCCGCTTTGACCAGAGTCGAAGGGTGTATTTGACATCCTGAAACATTGAGTGCTCCGATCCGCGTCAGCTACGGATGAATGCGTTCGAATCGCTGCCTGCGCGCTCTCATCCACATGCAGGCGAAGATGAGGAACAGGGTGCCATAGTTTGCGAGCATGAACCAGCGGTTTTCCCAGCGATGTCGGTAGCACATGATATGTCCGGTTGAGATAGCAGGTGAAATGTCCGCTTTGCGGGCGGTGAGGATGGGAGACCATGCAGAGCATGGAAGCTTATCCGAGGGCCGCGATGGAGCGGGCGATGAAA